>Ga0233403_10000848_pt1 | contig 14660 bp, 17 predicted proteins | sample Na_oxic_1_MG_FD_179866 | JGI IMG/M metagenome (GOLD analysis project Ga0233403, IMG submission 179866) | Seawater microbial communities from Saanich Inlet, British Columbia, Canada - Na_oxic_1_MG | ecosystem: Environmental > Aquatic > Marine > Inlet | place: Canada: British Columbia | collected...
ATAAATTTGGTTTGAAAATCGGGCCAATGCAAAATTTGTAACTAAAATAAAGCATTTGTAAATCAACCCAGATTGATAATGACCCTTTTTTTCAAAATGCGCCCCACAAAAACTTTTGCATGAAACGCTGATTTGGCGTCGTATTGTTAAGATTCTTATCCTTTATTATAAACAATCCTTGTAGTTATAGATCAGCCATCTCTCTTTCAGATTAACCCTTCACAATTTCAGCATCGTCTCTTCGATCCAGTTTTCTACTAAAGTATTGATTTCTTGATAAGTTTTACCTTGTGAATCAATGACAGGCCCAATAATGACTTGAATCGTGCCAGGTTTTTTAATAAATTCTTTAGACGGCCAAAATTTCCCAGAATTATGAGCAACTGGCACAACCGGATAACCACTTTGCTCTGCTAACCTCGCCCCGCCTATACCATAGCGTTTTTTGTCACCATACGCTAATCGTGTGCCTTCAGGAAAAATAATGATCCATAATCCTTGTGCTAAACGCTGCTTCCCCTGTTTAAGAATTTGTTTCAAAGATTCGCGAAGATTTTTACGATCGATAACAATCGGTTGTAGGGTTGCTAATGCCCAACCAAATAAAGGTAACCATAATAATTCACGTTTCAACAACCAAATTTGTGGCGGAAAAATTTTTTGAAAAAGCAATGTTTCCCATGTTGATTGATGTTTACTTAAAACAATTGCAGTTTGAGAAGGGATATTTTCTAATCCTTGAACTTCATAAGTCACTTGACAGGTTTTTTCCAACCACCAAATCACAAATCGCGCCCACCCCGTCATGATTAAATAACGTTGCCGAAAGGGTAGAGGTAACATCAGCAATGCTAAAGGGGTAAATACGAATAAAGCCAAAATCAATCCAATATAAAATAAGACAGAACGTAAAAATAACATATCAGTTATCAGTTATCAGTTATCAGTTATCAGTTATCAGTTATCACTGTTCAAGATAGAACGCTGATTAAATGATTAAAAAAATCAGTGTGGATCAGCTAAATCAGTTAAATCAGTGTTCTATCCTAAGCCTTAAATTGCCCATTTACCAATTTAATACCAATTCAATTAATAATTGCTTCATTGATAATTGACATTATTCTTCCAAAAAATAATCAACAAAAGCGGCTAAATTATCATACACGGGCACATCTTCCAGTCCATCCAAATCACCATTCAATGTTTGTTCTCCCTTACCCGTTCGCACTAAAACCGGCTGTGCGCCTGAAACAGCCGCCGCTTGTAAATCGCGTAGCGCATCTCCCACGGCATACACATTAGCTAAAGAAATTGATAAACGGTTAGCGAATTCCTGGAACAAACCTGGACACGGTTTTCGACATCGGCAATTTTCTTTATCACTATGTGGACAATAGAAAATAGCCTCAATCTCGCCACCCAAATCAGATAATTGTTTATACATTTTACCGTGGATACGATTGAGATCATCCAAAGTAAATAAACCACGCGCTATACCAGATTGATTCGTGATCACCACTACCCGATATCCGGATTGATTCAGACGAACAATCGCTTCTAAACTACCTGGGATAGGTTTCCATTCATCTGGACATTTTATATATTCATTAGAATCATAATTAATTACCCCATCCCTATCCAGTATGACAAATTTTGGCATAATTACCTCCCCCCGCATTATCAATCTTGGCCTTCGCAAAATTTGGAACGAAAATAAACCTTCGCAAAATAAATTTTGCACTCCAATAAGGCAGAAAGCAAAATAAATTTTGCACTCCAATAAGGCAGAAAGCAAAATAAATTTTGCACTCCAATAAGGCAGAAAGCAAAATAAATTTTGTACTCCAATAAGGCCGAAAGCAAAATAAATTTTGCACTCCAATAAGGCCGAAAGCAAAATAAATTTTGCACTCCAATAAGGCATTCAAGATTTATCTTGATAAATCTTGAACAAAAACGCCTAAATATGCAACCGTGAAATATCCGCCACCTGCAAAAACAAATGACGCACTTTCTGTAAAAAGGCTAACCGATTAATACGCACCGTTTGATCCTCAACCATCACCAGCACATTATCAAAAAAATGATCCACGGCTTCTCGTAAACTCGCTAAATGTTGTAAGGCCGTTTGATAATCACCTTGTTTCAATAACGGCGCGATTTTTTCACTCACCGCCTCCATCTCATCATACAATCGTCTTTCAGCACCATGATTAAAATAGCTTTGATCAGGTTCATCTGGAAAAGACTCTTCCGCTTTTCTCAAAATATTACGAATACGTTTATTCGCACTGGCTAAACTCTCGGCCGCAGGTAAATTGCGAAAAGCTTCTATGCCACGAATCCGGTGATCCGTATCTAAGGGCGAAGTCGGACGACACGCTAAAACCGCATCAATACTCTCAAAATGCACCCCTTGATCTTGGTAGTAACTCCGCAAACGTTCTAAAATAAAATCAAAGACTTGAGTACAGGCCTGTGCAGGAAGCACATTATCGGGATAGGCCGCTTGTGCAGCTTCCAACAATTGATAGACATCCAAAGGTAAACGGCCTTCAATCATAATCCGCAAAACACTGATCGCAGCGCGGCGTAAGCCAAAAGGATCTTTATCACCTGTCGGCGTTTGCCCGATCCCAAAAATGCCGACTAACGTATCCAGTTTATCAGCAATGGATAACGCTTGCCCTAAGGCCGTACTTGGCAAGGTATCGCCCCAAAAACGCGGATGATATTGTTCACGCATTGCCTTTGCTACGCCAACAGTTTCCTGATCACGAAGCGCGTAATATTCACCCATAATCCCCTGTAATTCAGGAAATTCGCTCACCATCTCCGTCATCAAATCACACTTAGACAATTGCGCGGCGCGGATACCTTGTAATTCTTGTTCTCCTAATTGTTGAGCAATCATACCAGACAGCGAGGCTACACGCTTTGATTTGTCATACAAACTGCCTAACTTCTTTTGGAAAATGACGGTTTTTAAATCATCTAAACGACTGGCTAACGATTTTTTCAGATCACGTTCCCAGAAAAAAGCGGCATCGCTTAAACGGGGGCGCAGTACCCGCTCATTACCCGCTCGCACCACATCAGGATCACGACTTTCAATATTGCTCACAGCAATAAAACGCGGTAATAACTTATCGTCTTGATTCACAACATGAAAATATTTTTGATGGCCTTTCATGCTCGCAATCAACGCTTCGGGGGGCACTTCAAGAAACTTATCATCAAAAGCGCCCGTTATCACGACAGGCCATTCAACTAAACTCGTGACTTCATTTAACAAGGCTTCATCAATCACCGCGGAGCCGCCTATATCAGCAGCAGCCTCTTCAACTAACAGACGCACGCGCTCATGACGAGTCGTAAACGTTGGCATCACATAAGCCTGTTTTTCTAAAACCTTAGCATATTCAGATGCTTGGGTTAAGCTAATCGGATCAGGATGATGGAAACGATGCCCCCGCGTTTCGCGCCCACTCTTTCTCCCCAAAATCGTAGCCTCAATCACCTCATCACCGAATAAGATCACAACCCAATGTACAGGGCGCACAAATTCAAAAGGCCAATCTCCCCAACGCATCCGTTTCGGAATCGGCAAAGCCGCCAAAGCGCCTTCAACAATCTGAGGAATCAAACTAGCAGTCGCTTCACCGGGTTGCGTACTGCGATAAATTAACCAAGCCCCTTTATCGGTTTCCAGTTTATCTAACTCAGTCACATCCACTTTGCAAGAACGCGCAAAACCTGAAGCCGCTTTAGTCGGTTGCCCGTTTTGATCAAAAGCCGCTTTCAGCGCCGGGCCCCGCCTTTCCGTTTCACATTCTGTCTGCATAGTCGCCACACCCTTAATCAATACCGCCAAACGGCGCGGTGTCGCAAAAGGGTTTGCAATATTATAATGCACTTGATTTTGCTCAAGAAAATGACATAAAGCCGACGAAAAGGCTTCAGATAAACCTTGTAAAGCTTTAGGGGGTAATTCTTCTGTACCGATTTCGACTAAAAAATCACGAGTCTCAGACATCTTGTTTGCCCCCCATTGGAAAATTCAAAGCTTCACGGCGATCATAATAAGCTTTTGCCACCGCCCGCGCCAAAGTACGCACACGCAAAATATAACGTTGTCGCTCCGTAACCGAAATCGCATGACGGGCATCCAACAAATTAAAGGTATGAGACGTTTTAAGCATCATTTCATAAGCCGGTAAAGGCAAATCTTTCTCAATCAAAGATTGGCTTTCAGTTTCATAAAAATCAAATAGACGAAATAATTCCGCTACCGGTGCCTGTTCAAAATTATAGGTTGACATTTCCACCTCATTTTGATGAAAAACATCACCATAAGTGATACGTCCAAGCGGCCCATCAGTCCACACCAAATCAAACACGCTTTCAACGCCCTGCAAATACATCGCAATGCGCTCCAAACCGTAAGTGATTTCACCCGTCACCGGTTTACAATCCAAACCACCCACTTGTTGAAAATAAGTAAACTGCGTGATTTCCATACCATTAAGCCACACTTCCCAGCCCAACCCCCAAGCCCCAAGCGTTGGCGATTCCCAATTATCCTCAACAAAACGGATATCATGTACCAACGGATCAAGGCCCAGCATTTCCAAAGAGGCGAGATACAAGGCCTGAATATTCAAAGGCGAAGGTTTGATAACCACTTGATATTGATAATAATGTTGCAAGCGATTAGGATTTTCGCCATAACGCCCATCAGTCGGGCGACGCGAAGGTTGCACATAAGCCGCACTCCACGGCTCAGGGCCGATAGCCCGTAAAAAGGTTGCAGGATGAAAAGTACCCGCGCCCACTTCCATATCATAAGGTTGCAGCAAAACGCAACCTTGATCAGCCCAATATTCTTGTAAGGCAAGAATTAAAGCTTGAAAAGTTTTTGGTGATGACATTGTCAGTTATATCAGTTATCAGTTATCAGTTATCAGTTATCAGTTATCAGTTCTAGGCAAAAGTTTTTGCGCGCAAAAACTTTTGCCTGGAAATCAGTTATCATATCGGATGGATATTGCTGTATGTATTCACGGATTAACGCGCTCAACTTCGTTTCAAAGTTCGCTTACTTACCACCTATCAGTTTTCAAATTTTTGCTCAATAAACTAATACATTTACTAAGTGTTTTATAAAAATATATTTAAAAATCATATACTTATTCTCTGTGGCACTCTGTGGTACTCTGTGAACTCTGTGTTGAAAAAAAAAAGTGTTGTGGCAAACTGATAGGTGGTAAGAGTTCGCTTAATTATTTATTGTACTATTTTTTAGAGTCTCGTATCCTATCACGAGAATTATTGAAATTGATTTCGGCCAAAATATTTTTCTCAAGCCCATTAACCCTCGTAGGGTGGGATCGCCACATACCCAATTCCATGCCAAAAAATTTAAAGGCCAAAAATCATTTATGGAATTAACTATTCTTAATTCCTAATTTAATTTTTATTTCAACCAAAAGGAAGTACAACAATTAATAGCCAAGAAATCACTCCTGGCTCAGCTAAAGTACCCAAAAGGGCACTTTTTAAATTCACCTCTACCAAAAGGAGATAAGCAATGACAGATACCCTATCGAAAACTAAATTTATTGGTCGTTATATTGTGACTGATCCTAATATTTGTCATGGAAAACCGACATTTCGAGGCACACGTATATTTGTGGCCGATGTTTTAGAACAAGTAGCCAGTGGGATGGTTTGGGAAAGTATTATTGAAGACTGGCATGGTAGTATTACCAAAGAGGCGATTGCTGAAGCGGTGCAATTAGCAAGCCAAGCATTTCTTGAACATGTCGATGACTATATTTTGGAGCCATTAGCCGCGTGAATATTTTGGATGAAAACATTCCCGAACATCAGCGACAAAAACTCAAAAATTGGCGTATTCGAGTTTATCAAATTGGTTTCGATGCAAAAATTTTTGCGCGCAAAAATTTTTGCATCGAAATGATATTGGTAGAAAAGGAATAAAAGACGATGAAATTATTACCTTTTTACTGACAAAACGTCGTCCCACCTTTTTCAGTCGTGATGATGATTTTTATAAGCGTCAACTCTGTCATGCTCACTATTGTTTGGTTCATTTATCTGTGTCACGATATGATGTGGCTACTTTTATACGTCGTTTCCTTCATCATCCAGAATTTAACACACAAGCCAAAAGAATGGGTGCGGTTATTCGGGTTTCGCAAATAGGCATTCATTTATGGCAACGACATGCAGAAGAGGAAATTTTCCTGCCATGGAATGATTAAAATGATGAGCATTGAGTATAAAAAATCACTGATAACAAAGAAATCACTCATGGCAGCTATGCACTTTTGTACCATCAATGGCACTTTTTAAATTCACCTCTACCGTAATTCGATGTTCGATGACTTAGTGTAAATGGACAAAAATAAAAACGGCGGTTAAGCATTGGCATTTTCAAAACGTCTTTTACTTGATGATCAAGTTTTTGAGGTTCGGCAAGTTTTACTACAGTCACAGATTGAGTGTCTATATACGCAAATCATTGATTTATTAAGGAATTTAAGTTTTATGCCTTATAAATAACATTTCTTTTTAAATCAACGATTTACAAAAAACTTGATCATCGAGTTTTATGATCTTATGCTGAAAAAAATTGCCAAGACATGTTGATTGATGAAAGCCACTGAATAATTGACAATAGGAGTCACAATGAAATTAGAATCTATTAAATATTACCGTTCTGAGGGTGAAAAGGGCGAGTGGTATATTGAAGGGAAACCCGAAAACGCTCAATACGGACAATGGTGTACTTTTGGTGACATCAATTTAATTGTTGGACAAAATGCCACAGGAAAAACTAACACCCTCAAAGTCATTAGAGAAATTGCGGATTTACTGGCTGGAGATGATGAATTATCAGAACTCTTGTATGACACAGCTCATTATCAAATTCAATTTTCAAATAATGACAACAACCACCGCAAAGAAGAAATCACTTACTCCTTACAATTTAAAAAGGCTAAAGTCTTAGAAGAAATGCTTTCTATTAACGGTAAATCTCTTTTAATTAGAAGACAAAATGGCAGAGGAAAACTTTTTGATAAAAATACAGGCCAATATATAGACTTTCAGCCACCAGAAGATCAAATTGTCGCATTAACCAGAAGAGATACTTTACAACATCCCTTCTTTGAACCTCTCTATCAATGGGGAAAATCACTCACTCATTATCAATTTGGTGATCGTATGGGAAAAGATACGATGGCACGTATTCGTGATTCTAATGAAGAATGTGATCTCAAAAACGCCTCAAATGCCATTGCCGCCTTTGAAAAAGCGAGAAACCATTTTGGAGAAGAATTTATTGATACGATTAAAGCCGATATGGGAAAAATGGGTTATTCGGTAGAGCATATTGGAACGGCCCCTTTAAAGATTATGAAAAAGCGTCTTAATTCTTCTGTAGACGAATATCCAATCGCATTGTTTGTGAAAGAGACAGACATCAATGATATTACAGATCAATTGGAAATGTCACAAGGCATGTTTCGGGCTTTGTCTTTAATCATTCAATTGAATTACTCGCTATTAGCTAAAAAGCCCAGTTGTATATTGATAGACGACATTGGAGAAGGATTGGATTATGGACGTGCTAAAAGTTTGATTGACTTAATTATCAATAAAGCGAAAGCATCATCCGTACAAATATTGATGACGACTAATGATCGGTTTGTCATGAACAAAATGCCTTTAGAATATTGGTCAGTGATTAATCGATGCGGCCAAAAATCGCTTTTTTATAACTATCGAAATTCTGAAAAAGTATTTGATGAATTTGAATTAATCGGACTAAATAACTTTGATTTTTTTTCATCAAACTATTTCCTAAAACAGGATTAGGAACCATGCCATTGCAAAAAGTAGCCATTTTTGTAGAAGGACAAGGTGAACTAATATTTATTAGAAAGTTACTTGTTCTTCTCAACGATCCAGCCCAAGTTAGTTTTGAATGTTTTAAGTTATATGGTAATTTAGAACAGAAAGTGCCCTATCCTTATGGCACGACAAATCCATTAGCGAAAATCTACTTTAAAATTATCAATGTAGGCAATGATGAAAGGGTATTGAGTGCCATAAAAGAAAGAGAAGAAAAGTTGTTTAAAAGTGGTTTTAACAAAATAATCGGATTACGTGATATGTATTCAAAAGCTTATCGTAAAAAATCTAAAAATGTCATTAACGATAACGTGACGCAGGAAACGATTAAGCTTGTAACAACGACTATTGTGAACATGAGTAACCATGACAAAATCATTTTCCATTTTGCAATCATGGAATTAGAAGCATGGTGGCTTTCAATGTATAACTTATTTGCAAGGATTGATGACAGGTTAACAGTAAGTTTTATTGAAAAAAAATTAGGTTACAACCTATCTAATATTGATCCAGAAACAAGCTTCTTTCATCCATCCTTAGAAATAGATAAAATTTTCAAATTAGTGGGTTCTAGCTACAAAAAACACTTTGATGATGTTGAGAGTATCACCTCAAAAATAGAGTTTTCTGATATAAGTGACGCGACTAATCATCATAGATGTGATTGTTTTAGACAATTTTGTGATGCTTTATGTCTATAGATATTGAGTCACATCAGTGTAAACTCTGATATGAAAATAGGCCAAAACCTAAGTTATATCAATAAAGGTAAGTTTACTAAGGCCCAACAGAAGGATAACTATACTTAGCACCGTCATAAATTGCGCTTTTTTCAATGGCGTTTTCCTGCTTTAAAAATTATTTTGCGTGATCTTTTCGTTCCAAATTTATTTTGCGTGATCTTTTCGTTCCAAATTTATTTTGCGTGATCTTGGAGTGTACAACAAATAACCAATAGCCCAAAAATCACTCATGGCTATGCCTAAAGTACCATCAATGGCACTTTTTAAATTCACCTCTACCAAAAGGAGCTGAGCAATGACTTAGTGAAAAAATGCTAAGTGCATTGTTTTTTATAGCTTTTATTTTTTACAAGGCATGGCAAGGTGCTTGGTACACTCGTTTGTTAAAGGAGGATAAAATCACTCGTTTCACTTATCTAAAACAATGAAATGGGGTTAACTGTAGAGTGGTAAAACTTCGCTACACCCCTTTTATGAAGATTAAAGGAAAAATTATCAATCATGCCGCAAAACTTACAACTGAAGTTACCCCTGTTTGTCAATATAGATATGGGAGAACTGAGTTTTATATTAGCCGCTCGGTTGTATGATAATGGCAAATTATCGCCGGGGCAAGCGGCAGAATTGGCGGGTGTATCTAAGCGAACATTGATGGAATTACTTGGCAATTATGGTGTTTCAATTTTCAATTACGATGCCAGCGAGATAGAGGGAGACTTTAAAAATGCCTAAAGTCATTTCTGATGCCAGTTGTTATTGTGCCTTAGTAATATTGGTATGATTTCAATTTTAAAGGAGTTGTACGAAAATATTGACTTAAATCAGTCAATTTCATAATTTCAGATGCCATAGAAAACGAAGTATTGAGATTGGCGAATGAAGATGATAAAGGAGATGAACTATGACTTGTCCTGCTTGTGATCGTTATGTAACCATTGAAGATTGGACTGATGATGAACCTTTTAACTGCCATCATTGTCATACTTTGCTCAAATTAGTGACAGATGAAGGGGGTTATTGTGGTGCGAGTGAGAAATCTCTCGAAATTCAGGAGGAGGATTAAAAATGAAAGTGAGCAAGTGTAGGCTGGGTAGAGGAACGATACGAAGGAAGCTTCGCTAAACCCAGCTGTTGACACTGGTGGGTTGATCTCGCGCAGCGAAGAAGTTGTGCTACAACCCACCCTATTCTCACTGAGCTATCCAAAACGAACGAGGAATATGAAATGAAAGATATTCGTGAGCAAAACATGTTAGATTGGCTCAATCAAAATATACAGACTTTACGACAAAATTATTACTAATCAATATATCGCCTATAATGCTGCAAAAGGTGTTCTCGCTCATGCTCAAGACTTAGATGACGTTTTAAAGTTAGCGCACTGGAGAAAAATATGCCATTTATTTTATTCCTCGTCGTACCGGTGCAATTGTTATTTTGCCCATTCGCATAGGTTCTATCAGTCAGCATGAATGTTGATTTCCATACATCCTGATATGTGTCACAATAATGAATTATCAAGCCTCAATCATGATAATCAGTTTAATTTGATTAAACTGATTAAAAAAACAGCGCAAATCATGACAATCAGTTTAATCAGCGTTCTATCTATAACTTTCATCACCCACATTGCAGTACTACCATTGCAAGGTTCATAATTTACATTTGTCATTGACAGACGCAAAACGTAGACACGCCAACAGGTCATCTTCAAATATCTCGTATTTTGTTCTGGACTATCTCGTATTTTATAGCGGAAAAACTCGTATTATGTTAGGCTGTCTTTCCTAAAATAAATGATGAGAAACCATGTATCCACGCTATAGCGAAACCTTACTCAAAGAACGCCTAAACGAGTTTCGTATCTGTGCTGGATGGGATGAATTTGCTCACGCAAAGCCGCCAAGACGCTAAGCATAATAACTTGGCACCTTTGCGCCTTTGCGTCTTTGCGTGATATAAAAAAACATCCTATTTTACAAAGCATGGCGGCTAATAGGCCTCTAAAAATGCGGCTTCTTGCCATGCTGATGGTGAGGGCTAAAGTTTATCATTCTAAAACCGTCGCAAGCGATAACATGCTGAACATAAAACAAGCGTCGAACTTTAAAATCGGCCACGGGTATAGTCCAAGCTTCTGATAAGTCGAAAGGATTGCGGAATTGTAATACGAGACGGGCTTGGATTAAATCCGTTGTTGTGCCCTCATAATAGACATATTGTGTTGTGTAGTCGTATTGCTCAATCCAGAATGCGCGATGCACGATTAGCGCGTCACGACGTAGCTGTTCCAATATGAAAATCATACCATAGCGTACTATATAGTAACTGTCCATAAATAACTTGCCCATTTACAGTTATTTTAAAGTTACCCGCTTAAGTTCTTCGGAACTACGTTAGGGACGAAAATATAGGCACTCTTGTGATGCTTCTCTAGTCCAAGACCCTGCGGAGAATCATTAAACAAGTCTGATGGAAAGGCTAGTGTGGCTCTCATTCAAAACCGTCCTATAACATTGGCTAGGAGACTATTACCCGCGCAAGCGGAGTTAGGTAACAACTTATGCAAAGAGTATTTGTCTTAGATCATAATAAACAACCATTGATGCCTTGCCATCCTGCTCGATCCCGCAAACTATTAAAAAAGGGAAAAGCTGCGGTTTTAAGGTGCCATCCTTTCACAATTATTATGACACACCGCGTAGGTGGTGATTTACAACCTGTAGAAATCAAGTTTGATCCAGGTAGTCGCACAACAGGCATTGCTTTGGTTGGGCATTTTGACCGTGGCTCTGAAGTGCTCTGGGCTTGCAATCTAAAGCATCGTGGACTTAAGATAAAAGCTGATTTGGAATCAAGACGAGCTTTAAGGCGTGGTCGTCGTCATCGCAAAACCCGCTACCGTCCTGCTCGTTTTTTAAACCGACAGCGGCCAAATGGGTGGCTACCACCATCATTACTGTCACGAGTCAATAATGTCAAAAATTGGATGCTTAAGTTGTTATGGTTGGCACCAATAACGAGAATAGCAGTAGAGACGGTCAGATTTGACACCCAAAAGCTTCAAAACCCTGAAATATCTGGTGTAGAATATCAACAAGGCGAACTTGCTGGGTACGAGTTACGCGAGTACTTGCTTGAAAAATGGGGCCGTAAATGTGCTTATTGTGGTATAAAAAATGTACAGCTTGAAGTTGAACATATCCAAGCTCGTAGTAAGGGTGGTTCTGATCGAGTGTCCAACCTAACCTTGGCATGCACTTCATGTAACAAAAATAAAAGCAATAAGGACCTTAAAGAGTTTATGAAGCGAAAGCAGAAACGTTTTAATAAAATTAAGGCACAAGCGAAGGTACCCTTAAAAGACGCTGCGGCAGTCAATGCGACCCGCTACGCTATTGGCAATGTCTTAAAAGGCTTTGGTTTATCCATTACTTTCTCAAGCGGTGGAAGAACTAAATTTAACCGTACCAAGCTAGGCTACTCGAAAGACCATTGGATTGACGCGGCTTGCGTTAGTGAAAGTGGTAGTAAAGTTGTTATTCCCAAGGCGATCACGCCTTTAATTATCACCGCGAAGGGACGTGGTTCAAGGCAGAAATGTAGTATGAATCAATATGGTTTTCCGAGAACGGGTCCTAAAAAGCACAAGCGAGTCAAAGGTTTTCAAACAGGAGACATTGTAAAAGCTATTGTGACTAAAGGGAAAAAAATAGGCACGTATATTGGGTGCGTTATGGTTAGAGCAAAGGGTAGTTTTGATATTGGTAGTGGCGAGGAAAGGGTTTCTGGTATTTCATATAAATATTGCCAATTGCTTCAGAGGTCGGATGGTTATGAATATTCATGTTCAAGTGAAAGCGATATTATTCTTCAATCTTGCTCATAAAATCAACCAACATAGCTGGGCGAATGAAATGATTCCATTTTACGGATGGTCAAATGGGCAAGTTATTTTTGCCCAGCTACATAGTGAACTTTCTGCCGACTTTGGCCCCCTCTACGAACACCGACATATCCATAGTCTAACCGTTTTTCTCCTTCAACCAATACCCGTTCTTGTTCTAACAAAAAAGTCTATTTGAAAGATTAACTTATTTCGTCAAAAATTATATATAAGTAATTTATTACAGATTTAATAAAATAAGTCAATTAAAAGCTTGGAACTTAAGATTTCTTTTGGATGAGACTGCCATACTCAAATTTAAAATCTTGATAGAACGCTGATATGTCACGCAAAAGTTTTTGCGCGCAAAAACTTTTGCGTGACATACTGATTGTCATGATTTACACTGATTAATCGAGATATGTTCAAGATTCAATCTTCAAAAAATGTTAATTTATTTTTGCTAATCTACTTATGTTGCCCTTTCCAATAGGGGATATCAAGGCCTTGATAACTGATAACTGATAACTGATAACTGACATGATTTTAAAACAAGTTCATTTAACCCATTTTCGTTGTTTTCAGGAATTGTCGGTGGCATTACACCCGCGTTTGAATGTCTTTGTCGGCAAAAATGGTCAAGGAAAAACCGCCTTTTTGGAAGGTATTGTCATCGGTTTGCGAGAAATATTAACGCTGATGCTGGGTGATAACGTGGAAGGCATCAATTTTCGTCCGACTGATCTGCGCGCCATTCTCAATGAGTCAAAGCCCTATATGCGTGTGACACTTGAAACGACAACAGGCATTATTTGGGATCGCACTGAACAACGTGATCAAGCGAAACGCACCCTTGATCAAATTCCACCCGCTAAAAAATCAACTGAGCTTTGGAACGAATTAGAAAGTATTATCAATGCTATCCAAGACAGAAAACCAATTGATTTACCCGTGATAGCCTATTATGGTATTGATCGTATTAATCGTGAGGGCGTGCCGATTTCTCAGCAACGTCAGTTTCCCAAAAATTTTAATCGTTTGAAAGCATTAGAAGACTCACTCGCACCCAACTTACATCGTTTTGAAAAAATGATAGATTGGTTTGCCTTGCAAGAAGACTTAGAACGTCGAGAAAGAGAACGTCAAAACGGCTATATTTCACCAGTGCTTCAGTCAGTGCGTCAGGCGATTAGCCAAATGTTGCCCTTTGCATCTAACCCACACACTGTCATAAATCCCGTAGATTTTTCCGTCACTTTTTTAGTCACCATTGAATATCAACCAAGACAAACTTCAGTTTTATCACTCACACAATTGAGCGATGGCTATCGTACTATGTTAGCTTTAGTCATGGATTTAGCTCGCCGCATGGCCGAAGCTAATCTCCATCTTAATGAACCTTTACACGCAGAAGCGATAGTGTTAATTGATGAAATTGAGTTACATTTACATCCCGGATGGCAACAAACGGTTTTACCCGATTTACAAAAGACTTTTCCTAATAGCCAATTTCTTGTCACCACACATAGCCCCCAAATCTTAACAACGGTTCAAAAAGAAAATCTTCATTTGTTAGAATGGCATAGTGAAAATGGGGTTAATGTCTATAAACAACCGACGAATACTTATGGTGCAGAAAGTTATCGCTTATTGGAAGAAGTTATGAAAGTCAGTTCTCGCCCTCAAAATTTGAGTGAAGTACAGAAGCTTAAAGATGTTTATATCAAAAACAACACACTTTTTTGACTTGTCACGTTTTTCGCTGCGGCGCAAAGGTGCCAAGTATTTTCTAAAGCCGCTTTGCGATAAATTGAGTCAAAAAATTGATAATTGATAATTGATAATTAATAATGCTAACTGTTCTTTTATAGCTTAGATTTCGCCTATCGGTCTAGGCCTCTTTCCTTTTGATTTTAACCTGTCATAATACGCGTTCCATTTTTTGCCTAAAGGGAACGGTGGTGTTTTTTTGGCCACGCCCAGATTGAAAAGGCTTACACGAATAAAACTATTAAAATCAAATACTTAAATTAAAACAAAAAAATCTGAATGGCACACTTCACACTAATAACCTGTTATCAGTTATATGG
>Ga0233403_10000849_pt1 | contig 14657 bp, 6 predicted proteins | sample Na_oxic_1_MG_FD_179866 | JGI IMG/M metagenome (GOLD analysis project Ga0233403, IMG submission 179866) | Seawater microbial communities from Saanich Inlet, British Columbia, Canada - Na_oxic_1_MG | ecosystem: Environmental > Aquatic > Marine > Inlet | place: Canada: British Columbia | collected...
CAACCGCAATATCAAGTCCTTGCCATTGAGGAATTTGGCCCTCAAATGGAACAAATTGGTTTAATCCAGTCACAATAGAAATATGCCCATCCGGAAATCCTATCCCTAAATATTGCTCACAATGCTCAAGTCGTGATGGTACACTCACAAGTAATCTTTCGCCACTGGAGTAGAGTTCTTGAGACGGTGCCAAAATTTCAATTGCTAAAGGTGTCAGGACAATATCTTTCGTTGTATTCTCGGCTTCAATGACAATAGTTTCTGTCAAAGTTTGGTAACCACAAGCTGCCACGGTGAGCATAAATGTCCCGACACGATGCGACATTAAATAACTGCCGGTTGGGATATTTTGTCCATTCGCTAATTGTACGCCTTCCAACAAACTAAGGGTTGAGGCATTATCATCCGTTTTGAGCAACGCATTGGTGATTGGTTGTCCAGAGATGGAATCCGTAATCAAGCCACTCAAAGTGTTAGGATGGGGTGCGACGAAACGATCTATTTGTAATGTATACGCTGTCTGTTCTCCAAGCGTAGCCGAATCATAGTGACGAATTTTCACATAGTAAACTCCATTCTCTGGAGCCTGTCCACTGAGGATTTCTTCTTCACCGGCTAATTTGCCATCTTTGGAAACTAATAAGGTTGTCCCATCGGCTGCATAGACTTCAATCACTGGATCGATATCACTACCCACTTGGCTGACTTTAATGGCATAAATTTGTCCAGCCAAAGCGTAGAATTTAACCCAGTCTTCATCCCCAGCCTGATGTAAATTATGTTGTTGAGGTATACCAATATTGAGGTGAATCACATTAGCTTGTTGGAAGGTATTGTCTTCTTCATAACTATCCGTAACAGTCGCAAAAACGGTTAGAGGATTTAACCAGACAATCCAAATAATTAAAGGTAATTTATTGATTTTCATAATATATCATATTTATTGTCTGAATCAGAATTTGCAGAATTTAAGAATTTACAGAATGATACCCCGGTACCATAATCCGAATGATAAGTACTTTCGCCAAAAATTTTCTAACCTTATAAACGAATAATAAATTAATTAATTCTGAAAATTCTATAATTCTGTTAATTCTGATTCAGACAAATTAGCAAATTAGCGATTATTCAAAACCGTCTCTGCCACTGCAACATTAGAACGCAACACCAAAAAACCGTCAGTGATTGGGTTTTTACCTTCCTCGACATAAACAGCATAAAATGTGTAAGTTCCCTCCAAATTCGCTGGAACTTCAAATTGTAAAATGTCATAAGTTGTTTCCAAATTTCCTACAGACATTTTAAAGGGTTCTGCTTTTGGGCTAAATTGAACTTCATTTGTAGGTGAAGTCGTCATAAACAATAAGTCTCTAGATGGCAACACAATCACTACCCATAAATCAATTTTAACTTGGCGCAGACGTTCAGCTTTGGGTATGGCTTCTAAATTCACCGTCACGACTTCTCCGGTTTCGTAGAAATTTTTAAGCCCGGTGAGGACGACTTCGGCTATTGGCCCATTGGTGATAACATTTTTAGTGAGCGTTAGCGTTTGTTCAGCTATCGCTACCAGTCCTTGATTGTCTGTCACTGTCAACGTAATGGGATTATCCCCGGCTACCGTCAATGTTGTAGAAATCGTTTGACCAGACAATGTTTTTCCATTAGCATCCCAATCATATTGAACAATTGAACCATCGGTATCAAGCGAGTCGCTGGCATCCAAATCCACCCGCAGTGGGACATCTCCTTCGGTAGGAGAAATGGTAAAATTCGCAGTAGGCGGTTGATTATCCGTTGTGGTAGTGACTTGGTTGATAGTAAAGGTTTGTCCGGCAACGTAGAGTGTCGCACGACGGCTTTGATTGCTGGTGTTAGCCTTAATAGAGTAAACCACCGTACCTTTTTCTTGGCCACTATTACCGGAAATAGAGTCAATGGTTACCCAGCTTTTGTTGCTGTAAGCTATCCAGTGACAGCGTGGCGAGGTATTCACACTGATACTACCACTTTCAGCCGCTGAATTGTGAGAACGGTTGGTTGGCGTAATCTCGTAGGTACAAGGGTTCAATAATGTAATTGGTGGCGATGGAATTTGTTCATTTAAAGAAATCGTTGGTGGGCTAATAACAATTGTATCAGAATAACTTCCATTACTTGCTTCATTACTCCAGCAAAATACTGTAAAATCGGCTTTTACAGCACAATTTTGATTCCATTCATATGTACTGACTTGGGAAAAACGACCGCTTGGCGTATTTTGAATCAGTCCACCGTGATTCCAACATACCAATATGCCATCGCTTTTTATCGCACAAGCATAATGGTGTGTTACACTCACTTGGGTAAAGCGACCACTCGGAGTCCTAGCAATATATTGATCACTCCCCCTACAAACCAAAGTACCATCACTTTTTATCGCACAGATATTTTCATACCCCACAGTGACTTGGGAAAAGTGACCGCTTGGAGGCGTGGCTTGACCATAAGAATTGTCTCCCCAACATTCCAGAGTGCCGTCGTTCTTTATCGCGCAAGAGTGATCTCCACCCGCACTCACTTGGGAAAAGTAACCGCTTGGAGGCATAGCTTGACCAGAATAATTGTTACCCCAGCATTCTAAGCTACCATCAATTGTGACGGCACAGGCATGTCTGGTACCAGTACTGATTTGAGAAAAACGACCTTTGGAGGGTTTTGTGATGTAATCTTTCTCAAACAGTTTATCAAACAGTTCCCTCCCCCAACACACTATAATGCTCTCTTTTTTCAGCGCACAAGTATACATTTCACCTGCACCTACTTGGGAAAAATGACCGTCTGGAGGCGTAGCTTGACCATGATCATTGTTCCCCCAACATTCCAGTGTATCATCGCTTTTCACCGCGCAGGTGTGTTTCCAACCCACACTCAAGACTTCTGCCGAAGAATCTCTGTTAGCAGTCAAACCCTGTAGTAGGAGTAATAACAACAAAATTGGGTAGTCAATACTTGAGTTTCTTGATGTTGGTTTTGAAAAATTAGTTGACATAATTATTATTCTCCGTGTTGTCTGAATCAGAATTAACAGAATTTTAGAATTAACAGAATAAAATCTATCTAAAATCATTAACTCAACAATGTTACATTACAAACAATGGCATGGGTAAGACGTCAAATCCAAAGATAATGTTACAATTATCAAATTAATAATTCATTCTGAAAATTCTTAAATTCTGAAAATTCTGATTCAGACAAAAAAATAGGGAAAAATTATTGCACATTAAATTTAGTTATTCCAAGTTTCCAAACTTAACATTGTAACATACTAAATATTATAACATATTAAACTCAAAAACCGGTATGTTGAAATCCAATCACTCCCTTTAAAAGTCAAAAAATTGTCCAAGAAATTTAGCTTTTTTGATTTAAGTAGTGTATTATGGAAATCTTTGAAATCCCTTCATTTCATTCCATGTTTCTTCATAAAACATTGAATATATAATATTTATTATTCATTCTAAAATTATATTCATAATTTCAGGAATTCACAAACGGGAGTAAACAATGAAATTAGAATCCATCAAATACTACCGTTCTGAGGGTAAAAAAGGCGGGTGGTGTATTGAAGGAAAACCGGAAAATGGTCAGTACGAACAATGGTGTACTTTTGGTGACATCAATTTAATTGTCGGACAAAATGCTACCGGAAAAACTAACACACTTAAAGTCATTAGAGATATTGCGGATTTACTGGCCGGAGATGATGAGTTATCAGAACTTGTATATGATACCGCCCGTTATGAAATGGAATTTTTATACCACGATCAAAAAATCATTTATGCTTTAAAATTCAAAAAGGCTAAAGTGTTAGAAGAAAAATTATTTGTTGATGGTAAATTATTTTTAAACAGAGACAACAACGGCGTTGGAAAATTATCCGATAGTAATATTGAGTTTAAACCTACCGAAAATAAGCTCCTTGCCTTAATAATAAGGGATGCTTTACAACCCCCTTTATTTGAAGAGTTACACAAGTGGGGAAAATCACTCACTCTTTATCATTTTGGTGATCGGATGGGAAAGGAGACAATGGCACGTCTTCGTGCTCCTAATGAAGAATTTGATCTCAAGGGATCGTCGCACGCCATTGCCGCCTTTGAAGAAGCGAAAAGACAGTTTGGCGAAGATTTTATTGATACGATTAAAGCCGATATGGGAAAAATGGGTTATTCAGTCGAGAATATTGGAACAGCTCCTTTAAAGATTATGAAAAACCACCTTAATTCTTCTGTAGGCGAATATCCAATCGCATTGTTTGTGAAAGAGACAGATATCAACGATATTACTGATCAATTGGAAATGTCACAAGGCATGTTTAGGACTTTGTCTTTAATCATTCAGTTGAATTACTCGTTGTTAGCTAAAAGACCAAATTGTGTATTGATAGATGACATTGGTGAGGGATTAGATTATAGACGTGCTAAAAGTTTGATTGATTTAATTATCAATAAAGCGAAGGAATCATCAGTACAAATATTGATGACGACTAATGATCGGTTTGTCATGAACAAAATGCCTTTAGAGTATTGGTCGCTGATTAAAAGAGAAGGACAAAAATCGCTTTTTTATAACTATCGCAATTCTGAAAAAGTCTTTGATGAATTTGAATTAATAGGTTTGAGTAACTTTGATTTTTTTTCATCAAACTATTTCCTAAAACCGGATTAGGAACCATGCCATTGCAAAAAGTCGTCATTTTTTTAGAAGGACAAGGTGAACTGATATTCATTAGAAAGTTACTTGTTCTTCTCAATGATCCCGCCAAAGTTAGTTTTGAATGTTTTGAGTTATATGGTAGTTTAGAACAGAAAGTGCCTTATGCTTATGGTATGACAAATCCTTATGCTGAAATATACTTCAAAATTATTAATGTAGGAAATGATGAAAGGGTATTGACAGCGATAGGAGAAAGAGAAGAAAAGTTGTTGAAAAGTGGGGTTGACAAAATTATCGGATTACGTGATATGTATTCAAAAGCTTATCGTAAAAGATCTAAAAATGTCATTGATGATAACGTGACACAGGAAACACTTAAGCTTGTAACAACGATTATTGCGAATATGAGTAACCCAGACAAAATAAATTTTCATTTTGCAATCATGGAATTAGAAACATGGTGGCTTTCAATGTATAACTTATTTGCAAGGATTGATGACCGGCTAACTGTGAGCTTTATTAAAGAAAAATTAGGTTACAATCTATCTAAAATTGATCCAGAAATAACATTCTTTCATCCGTCTTTAGAAATAGAGAAAATTTTCAAGTTAGTAGATACTAGCTACAAAAAACACTTTGATGATGTTGAAAGTATCACTTCAAAAATAAAGTCTTCTGATATATGTGACGCAACCAATTATCACAGATGTGATTATTTTAAAAAGTTTTGTGATGATTTAAAAATATAGATATTGAGGCGGGATAAAGTAAGTAACGTTGCCCATTATTCAAAACCTGTTTATCCCTTAATCAGTGTAATCTGGTTCAAAATTCATTGCACATTAAATTTAGTTATTCCAAGTTTCCAAACTTCTTGTTGTAGCATAGGCTCAACTCCCACAGGCAAACGCAACAAATAAAGCGTATATTCACCGCGTGGAATACCGTCGTTTATCGGTAAATCAACTGCTACCTCATCACTATTCCAAGCCGGTAAGGAAATACCATCAAACGGTATAAAACGATTTTTTTCCGTTATCAGGAAAATACGGTCATCTGGTAGTTCTACCCCCAGATATTGAGCTTGTCCAACTGGTAATACTGGCAATGTCATCGTTAATCTGTCGCCATTGTGATAAATCGTCTGGGAAGACAATAATGCTGCTATGCCACTTAATTGGCGTACCCGGGTTCGGCGCGGTAGGGAAATATTGCCTTTGTCGTCCATCGCATAAATCGCAATGTCATAATTACCACTATTGATAAAATTATCAAAAGTACCCTCATAGCGGTTGTCGCCAGTTGCTTTTAAAGGTAAGCGGGTTTGCTGCAAACAGTTGTTATTCAGGATGACGACAGCCCACACTTTTTCTATTGTACTCGTTGTGGCAACGCCATCAACCCACAAAGGAGCCGAAGTTTCTCCATTTAAGGTGTGTTCAGGTGAAACAGTACCCAATTGTGGTTCAATGCTCGCTCGTAAGATACCCGAACCAATGTAATATTCTCGCGCCAATCGCCCATCTTTACTGTTTACACCATCACCGTTATCGTCTAATTGAGGATGTTGCCCAGCCGCCAAAACACCAATCGCATCATTGGCATAATCAAACGCATCTCTGACATTAGTTCCATTTAAGATTCTAAGCCAGAAAAATTTAGAGAAGTTTAAATCGCCGCCAAAACAAGTTGGCTCAATCGCATTAGTACTCGTTACCAAAATGCGTTGTTTATCTGTGGGCGGTATCAAAGTAGGGATAAAACTCCCGGAAAATGAGCCATCATAAATCACCGTGATTTTACCGGTGATATTTTTTTGTAAATCATTAAGCCACTGGGCTAAATCATTAGCCAATAATTTTTCGGTGTCATTGAGAAGAAATTGTTCAGTGCTGCCTTCACCGATTAAATATAAGACAACATCTTGGGTATTATGTTGTGCCCACTCTGTAATAACACCTTTAATATTCTCTAAATTAGCGGTGCCAAATACGCCCGCTGTTTGCACTGCGCTTAAATAACGAATAGATTCAGGCTGGTAGCCTTGATGAATTAAAGCATCATAAGCTAATTTGGCATTTTCTGCTATCGCGGGCCATAATCTATCAGTCGGTTGGCCCCCGGCAATAATAATGGCTTTACGGCTTAAGGGGTTATGTACTGATACAGTGGTCAATGTTGGCATTGAGGTATTACCGGCACTATCACGAGCATAAATAGCTAGTTGATAATCGCCAGCTTGGTCAAATCCCGTATAGTTTGCTTCATAGCGATCATCCTTAATCGGCTTAAGATCATAAGAAGGTAAAGCCAGTACCGGTTGGCTCGGATCCGCTTGACGATAATTAGGGGGCCTAACAATTGCCCATACACGCACGATATTATCGGTATCAGTGACGTTGACATAAATTAAGGCCGTGTTGCTTTCATAAATCGTTTGCGGGGGTGAAACTTCATTGATTATGGGAGCATCACTGGCAATGACGGTACCATTACCGATGAAAATATTTTGTACTAGTTTGTCATCTTCCGGTTCGTTACCTATACCATTAGCATTAGCATCTAATAACGGGGTTTGCACATTCGTGGAAATGCTGACAGATTGTGAGGCTAAATCGAAAGCATTCGCAATATCTAACCCATTAAAAATATGGGTCCAAAAATACATGGAAAAAGACAATGAACCTTGGGCGTGAAAATAAGCCAATTGTTTCGGTTTGGAACTGGTGATAATTACCCGCTTTTTAGCTTGAGGGGCCTTAAGTGCTGACACAAAGCTCCCAGATTCACAAGCATCATAAACCAACGTGATTTTACCGGGTAGCGTCGTTTGGAGGCTGTTTAGCCAAGTATTGAGTTCCGGGGCTGTCAGTATTTCTGTGCTATTCACTTGAAAAGTTTCATGTCCACCGTGATCTATCAAGTAAATAACTAAATTATCCGCATTTTTGGCCCATTCGGTAATAGCGTAGCGCAGATCATTTATGGTGACATCAGCATCTATATCATCAGCAATCCCGTTGTTGTCTAAATCTAAGTCCGTATCTGAACTAAGATAATAGATAGTTTCTTTGGTAAAACCCTGATAAGTGAGGGTACGATACACAAAGTTGGCACTGACTTGAGTAGCATCCCACAGCCAATTTTCGGCACGGTTTCTAGTTTGTGGCCCACCGCCAGCGACAACAATTGCTTTATTATTCAAATCTAAAGTAATTTGTTTAAAGACTTGAATGCGACTATTGCCAAAATCAGCAACATAGACATCCCCATTGGTTGCGACTGCCAAGCCAAGCGGGGAACTCATTTGGCCAGGATCAGAACCAAACTCACCTCCCCATTGGGTGATAAATTCCCCTTCAGCGGTGAATTTCTGGATACGCTGATTACCGGAATCCGAGACATAAATATTGCCTTGTTTATCGACGGCAATACCGATGGGAGATTCAAATTGACCTTTATTTTGGCCCTGTTCTCCCCATGTCCATACTACTTTGCCGTCTGGAGAATATTTTTGAATCTGATGAGCATTTGCATCTGCGACATAAACATATCCTTGAGCATCTACAGTTATTCCCCTAGATACTTCGGGATTAGACTTACTTTCTTCTCCCTCCCACTGAGTAATAAATTTCCCATTGTTGTTAAATTTTTGAACAATAAAACGATTTTTATTCGGCTGTATTGCATCACCATGTACTACATAAATATTTCCTTGCTGATCTATCGTAATGTCGCTTGGAAAATCAGTCTCCCACATTGCCAGAAATTGCCCGTCTGACGTAAATTTTTGGATACGTTTGTTATAAGTATCTGCTACATACACTTGATCACTAGCGTCTATAGCAATTCCCCGGGGATAATAAAATTTTCCGCCTTCCGCATTAAGACCTTCTTGGCCCCATTGCATAATAAACAGCCCATTGGCGTTAAATTTTTGTACCCGATGATTACGTTGATCAAGCACATATACATTATTCTGGCTATCAAGCGCAACATTATAAGGGCGCAGCATTTGCTCTTTGCCAGTGCCTTTACTGTCCCAAATAGCGATAAACTCACCATCTAAAGTAAATTTTTGAATTCTATGATAATCTAAATCTGTAGCATAGATATTACCTTGATTATCAATAGCTATATCTGCTAAACGTCTAAACTGTCCAGGTTCTCCAGTCCAATGGTCAATACTGCCATCTCCATAGCGTTGGCTACTTCTACTTAAAAAGCATTGACCAAACTCAACACCGGGTAAACCAAAAACACAACTATTACGTTCTCTTCCCCACCCTTTGCCCCATTTTGTAATAAATTGTCCTTCAGCCGTGAATTTTTGGATACGATCATTGTACGTGTCAGCCACATAGACATTGTCCAAATGATCTATCGCTATGCCAGAAGGAGTTTTAAATTGTCCGTTACTACTGCCCTCTTCTTCCCCCCATTCCCGGATAAAATTTCCATCACTGGTAAATTGTTGAACACGATTGCCATTGACAACATACACATTTTCTTTGCTATCAATCGCTATATCAATGACTGAATAAACGACTCTACCATCGACATGATTCATTTCCCATTGGTTTATCAGTTGTCCATCTTGGAAGAATTTTTGAATTTTGATATGATCCCGATACATTTTAGCAAGATAAATCATATCTTTACGGCTGTTGATAGCAATGCTCATATCTTTGAGTTTATTTTGTTTCACATCAAACTCACTACATTCTCCCCAGTTACTGATGAATTGACCATTTGAAGTGAACTTTTGGATTCTACAATTGCCTAAATCAGCAACATAGACATTGCCACTATCATCCACAGCAATATCTACCGGTATGTACAATTGCCCAGCATCATGCCCTTGTTGGCCCCATCTCGTTATAAATTGACCATTGGCGGTAAACTTTTGAATCCGATGGTTAGTTCTCTCAACGACATAAACATTCCCTTGTTTATCTGTGGTTATGCCTTCAGGACGATCAAAGTACCAAGGTTGCTGCAAAGCTGGCCATAAGCGTTTGAGTTTATAAATATCTTCAGTATCAGCAAAAGCCGATAAGCTGCTTAGAGAGATAACACCAATAACTAGGATTATCGCAAAAGTAATTAACCAATTGTTTGGTATTTTCATAAAAAGTTCCTTTAATCTTAATGCCTTGAAATAAATTTCAAGGTATTAGCAATTTTTGTTTGACATAGATGTAAAGTAAAATATATAATAACAAAATATTTTAAGCTTTGGAGTCCAAACCTTTAGATTTGGAATTACTTGATTATAAAAACATAATCCAAATCTGAAGGTTTGGATTCCAATTAAATATTCCTTAACTTAATGGTATTGACGCGCTATAGACGTTCAGATAAATGGGGGGTAAAAGTTGCGTTGAATTTTTAGTAGATTAATCAGTTATAACATCCAAATATGAGCCTAATACGCTCCCTTTTAACTCATCACGCGGCATTCCTGCTCGTTCAAGAACAAAACGATTTTCTTTATTACTATCCAAAATGGCACATTGTTTTAATGGCGACACCTTTAAAAAATGAATTGGTAATACAAATAAATTATCACTGAGTTCAGATTCCGAACCATTTATTTGTACCTCACCATCAATGCCTAATTTGGAAGAGGCATCAATCAAACTCTCCGCAGAAACCAAAAATTGTTCAGCAATAATATAAATATTGCCACCATTACCACCATAAGCATTAGCCATTATTTTACTGTCGTTCAAAATTGCAAAATGTGAGGATGCATTGATGTTACCCCCATTACCTTTATCCCCTTGAACGCTTGTCGTTATTGCGCTATCGTGCATATTTAATAAATAGGGAGCTTCTATGATAATATTACCGCCATCGGCTTGGGTGGTTTTGGTTGAAATAGTTCCATTTTGCATTGCAAGAGCACGTTGTGCATGGACAATAATATTTCCGGCCATACCCTTGCCATGACTGCCACTATTTATCTGTGCGCCCTTGGCTAGGGAAAAACTATTTGCCGTAAGATTAATGTTCCCAGCGTCACCACCACCAATTGAATCGAAAAATATTTGACCTTCGCGGCTAAAAAAGTTCTGCCCTTGAGTTTCCGTAGATATAAATGTTTTATTTTCCATTTTCAACCTATCTGATTCAATATTGATGTTACCACCTTTGCCTTGTCCCTCGGTACCACTATTGATGACTGCTGAATTTGACAGAGTAAGTTGTTGCGTAGTGATGTTCACAGTGCCACCTTCCCCGCTGCCAAACGCACTACTGGAAATCACACTAGCATCAAGCATAGAAATCCTAGCTGTTGCTTGAATATTCACCGCCCCACCGTTTCCTTGACTTGCAGTATCACTGATAATCCAAGCATCTTCAGCCATGGAGAGCGTATCTGTGGTAATTGTGAGAAATCCACCATTGCCACGACCATTTAAATAAGTGCCAGTATCAATTGTCGCATCACCATCCATTGAAAAAGTCTTAGTAGTAATATTAATATCCCCGGCTTTGTTATCACCTAGCGCAATTCTGCGAATACGAGTGCTATCTGTCATTTGCAAATGATTTGTGGTAATAAATACACTACCCCCAATACCACCACCGAGTTTACTTTCACCAATAATTATCGCGTTATCATTCATTAAAATAGTATTAGCCGTAAGATACACATCTCCACCCAGCCCAGCACGGTATCCCTGACTATTACTACTAAAACGAGATTTATCTTGCATAATAATTTCATTGGCAGTGATAGAAATCTCGCCGGCATCGCCTTGATGATAAGTATCATTAAAAAGCGCGGTATTACCAGTAAATCTCACTTTTTCCCAACTTTCTATTTTTATAGTACCTCCTTGAGCCGTCCCAAATACTTGAGCATTTATTTGAGCATTATCTAACAATAGTTGCCCGGCACGAATCAAAATCCCTTCTGAGCCATTACCACTGATATCAAGATTGCCAATAAAATTGTTGGCGATGGCTGAGGTTTGTTTTATTTTTATGTTACCCAATTGGGCAAAATGCGCTACATCCATTGAAGCCGTTTTAATTTCGCCTTGAGAAGCAACACTAATCAGATTAATACGTCCGCTAGGGGCATGAAGGAAGCTATTGGTGAGATGTATATCACCACCGGTAATTGATAACGATTTATTATCAATGAGTTGGAGATAGCTACTTTGAATGTTAATTGGAGTAGGATTGTCTAAAAAACCAAAAGCAGTAGGTGGTGCTACAAATAAAACCGATTTATTAGGAAAACTAGCATAGAAATAGCCCTTTTTCCCTAAACGCAAATAATCAGCCGTGCTTACATGAAATGAACCATCTACATCCAAACGGGCATTAGGGCCAAATATTATCCCAGCGGGATTGAGTAGATAAAAGTTAGCGCGAGGTATTTCAGTGCGTAATGTGCCATCTATTTGTGAAGTTTTTTCGCCCGTGACTCGCCCGATAATATTGGCTATCGAATTAGGGCCGGAAAATATTGCGCTTTCATCTGTATTAATATTGAACTGACTAAAGCTATGAAACAGATTATTGCCCACTTGCAAACCCAAATCGGCTTGAATGTCATAAACTGGCCCCGGCAATGTAGTTTGGGAACCTAACGTTCCATCAAATATAACCTCGGCGTGAACGAGTGAATGTAATAAGACAGCCATGACTGCAAGCATAGTCATTTGTAATTTGTTGTAATGTATCATAAATTTGTCTATGCCACCATTGAACAGAAACAATTTAGTGCCACCTAATTATGGCAACAACTAGATGCCTTAGACTTCGTCTATCAACCCGGACAAGTCAATGAATCACTAGCCCGCTTAGAACTAGCCTTCATTCTCAAACGGGAAAAGGATCGATATAGTGATCGGGGGCACCTATTTTATAACCTCTTGAAAACTCAAGGAACAAGTGAAATGCTAACGCGGGAATTAGAACTTATGGCTCGGTGATTTTCATTTTAAATTTTTTTCAAGCGTCAAAGAAATCCGATTTTTTGCAAAAATCGGATTTCTGGCTTTATGTTATTTAAATTTTTTAAAGCTAAATGTAGGGTGGGCAGTTTTTTTTGCCCACCATTAATTTCTTTAGCTGAAACCGGTTTGCAACCGGCGAAGTTAAATGTAGGGTGAGCCGTTTTTTTTGCCCACCATTAATTTCTTTGGCTGAAACCGGTTTGCAACCGGCGAAGTTAAATGTAGGGTGAGCCGTTTTTTTGCCCACCATTAATTATGTTTCGTATTGCAAATTCAGTCCAGTACCTGAGTCAAAGTTGTTGTAATTTCTCTAAAAAATATTTTGCACTCGGACAATTGGGGTGATTAGCAGCGCGTTCGATTGAAAAATTGAACTGCTCTATTATTTTTCGAGCAAAAGCTTTTTTCTTTCTACCCGGTCCGAGTTTCTTTTTATGGGAACTGGCGGCAATTTATTTTAAACGTTCCCAAGGCATGTCGGTGGTTTGTTCTGGCCGTGTTTCTCCCGGAAAATCATCATTTTTTAGCCAACGACGCATAGCAATTGTGTCAGCCAGAAACCAAGCTTCTAAAGCTTTTTTGGCCACAATAATTTGGTCAACATTTTTATGATTAATACGGGCTTTAGTTGCCATCACGCACGGCTCACATTCTAAATCTGTCAGTATTATGATTTTGTCAGGATTTGCCATATTGCGACAATCCGTGATAGAAGGTTCTATATTTTTAGGACATAAATTACTATTACCACGTACATTTATCACCGGATCACAGATTTCCAAATCATGTTGGATTGCCCAGAGACGAAAGTTAGCCGATTCGATTAACAGTTTTTCACATTCGCCCTCAACGATAAAACCAATTTTGGTCATGGCAACCCCCCGCCTAACACATTACATAACCATGCCTGATCCAATGGTGAGGATAATTTATCTACTATTTGCACTGATTTCATTGAAGTTACGTCAGTTTTTTTATCAACTAACCATAATTCCGAGTTTTTCAACACTCTGACTAAAGAATCATGGTGAGTTGTTACCCAAATTGGACTGTTCAACGTCGCTATCTCACGAAAAGAATCGACTAATTCAATCACCGCGTGAGGGTGAAGGCTACTTTCGGGTTCATCACATAACGTGATTCCAAATGGCAGAGGCCGATCAAATAAAGCCACCAAAATGCTAAGTAGGTTAATCGTACCTTCGGATATCATCGAAGCCGGAAACCGTTTTTCCAAAGCATGTTCTTGGAAAGCTAATCGGACACTGCCATCTAATTGATCCCAATCGGTAGAGATTTTTTCTAAGCTGGGAACCATGAGATTCATCCATTCATCAATGGTTTCAGAGATTTCCTCGTCTTTTCCTAAGCGGTGCAGTACGCCGGCTAAGTTGCGTCCATCGTGATCTAATTCAGAAGTATCGGTATTTTTAACCGGCATTATGGCTTTGAGGGGATCAATTCTATAGAAGCGAATATTCTTTAAGAATTGGGCCATAGCGGTGTGATTAAACAATACTAATAGCATAGAAAAATTAGCCGGCAAAGCGACGGTATTGTCTCCTAGTTGAATCGGTTCGCTGGGGACACGATGAATTTGCTGCATTTTTCCTACCTCATCAAGCCATTGAAATTTTTCTTCCAACAAGGAAGCATTATCCAAGTGATGAATTTTTAAGTGATAATGATTGCAACCGGCATTTTCGGTAGAAAAATCAATTTCAAATTCAAAAGTACGTGCCTCAGTATCATGCCGCCTCCAACAACGAATATTTTCCCAGCCGCCATGTTGTTTTAAGGCTTCATCAGCACTAAAACGAATTACTAAATTCACCAAATCCAGTGCTTGGAAAAAATTAGTTTTTCCGGCACCATTTGGCCCAGCAAAAACCGAAAACGGTTTAAGATCACGTAGTTCCAGCACATCAATACTACGGTAATTAGCGATTTTAAGATAACGTATCGTGCCAGTCATTAGTC
>Ga0233403_10000850_pt1 | contig 14656 bp, 17 predicted proteins | sample Na_oxic_1_MG_FD_179866 | JGI IMG/M metagenome (GOLD analysis project Ga0233403, IMG submission 179866) | Seawater microbial communities from Saanich Inlet, British Columbia, Canada - Na_oxic_1_MG | ecosystem: Environmental > Aquatic > Marine > Inlet | place: Canada: British Columbia | collected...
TAATTCAATTTGGTAGTTGTTCGCATTAATAACATAAAAGGGATGATCAAGCGAGTCTATAACATGTTGGAGAAATTTATGTTGAGCTTGTAAAACCATCTCTGCTTTAGCATGTTTTAAACGAGCATGACTCAAAAATACCGAAATTACGATAATTAATAGCACCATTGTTATAAATGGCGTGGCCATATTGGTTAAAATTTGTCGTGATTTTGCCTGTAATATTTGCTGTGGAATAAGAGAAACTATTTTCCAATAATAATCTTTAATTCCAATTTTCGTTAAGCTGGGAGAATAGGCTTGTTGGGCACCACTGCTAGATTTTTGCCCTTCTAAAAGAGGATAAATGGTGATGAAAGTAAATAAACCATTATTGGTATAAAATTGGCCGGATTCTGCGGTTTGAATTTGGTGCCATTCATTAAGGAAGTAGTTGCCAAAAGTTTTATTACCACCATCTTTATACATAAATCCCCATTCATCTTCCGGTACAAGCCCTTTCAACCAAAAGCCGGCGGTATTGGTAACCATAATATTGTTGGAGGCACCTGCAGCCGTTTTATCAAGTTTTTGCAACAGATTAATCCCAAGATAATTAAGCAACACTATCCCTCGTTTTTGTCCAGTGTCATCAAATACCGGAGTACCAAAACGAATCATTGGTTTTAACGGCTGTTCTATTTGTCCCCTTTCAATATTCAGATCAAACGGTGATATAAACACTTCTTCTCGAAATAGCATAAGAGTATCTTGAAAATAATATCGTTTGCCCTTTGATTGAAGTTTTGCCGGGGGAACGATGGATAGATGCCCAGCATTGAAATTAACCCTGACAATTTCCATTCCAGTATCATCCAAAAAACGAATCTGGTCATAAAGCCTTTTTTGGGCAGCAAACAAGCGATATTCTTGGGCCAAAATTTGCCGCTGTGCTGGAATATCGTTGTCAAGTAATTTTTGCAATTCATACTGTTTAGCCAAGTACATTAAATCTGAAACGATATAAGTGAACTCGTTAATAATTTGTTCATTTTGCCCATTTAAACTTTCAACAGCTTGAATTTCCAAAATGGCCTTATCTTTATTTACTTGTTGATAATAAATGGTAATTCCGATTAAAAGTACCGGTAACAGTAATATTAAAAAAGTTATTAGTAAACGTTTTAACATGTTAGTTATTATTTTAGTTATTAATATAATCAAGAATAATAATTCAATTAATGTTTTTATTGTAAATGATTATTTTCATTATAAATTAATGTAAAATTGGCATATTATATATATCAAATATCCGGTACACAAAGGTTTTTTAATAGTGCTTGTGATAAATGATTTACCTGAAAAGCCAAAGCTGGTAAAATATAAGCAAATTTATTAACTTGACTTATTATTCAATTTAATTTAACATTTTACATATCTTGCTATTCTTATGATTCTTACTGAGCTTAAAGCTTATCTAATTAGCAAAGGAAAGGCCCCTTTGATTGATATGGCCCATCATTTCGATGTTGCTCCCAACGCTGTGAAAGGTATGTTGGAACATTGGATACGCAAAGGTAAAGTGCGCCGTCTTGAAGGTAGTGCTTGTGACAAAGGTTGTTGCCAGACTGAGCCGGCCAATTTGGAAATTTATGAATGGGTAGTAGTCCAACCGGTTTCACGAAACTAAACCAACTAAACCTGCCAAGTCTTTAAGACCTAGCAGGTTTGGCTTAAAAGAAAAATGTTGACCGGAGAACAATGAAAGTTAAACCTATTATTGCTACGGGTATTATTGGATTAGTCACAACTGGCGTGTCAGTGGCTGAAGATAATAAATGGCCCACGAGTGTCACTATGAGTGGTGTAGTTCAGGTTGAGGGCCGCTATTTTAATGATTATGACGACATTAATAGCAGTGACATTGTGGTTGACGAGGTAGGACTTGCGATAGAAGCCCAAGTGCATAAATGGGCGAAGGGTATGCTTGCTTTCCTATATGAAGAAGGTTCAACCCCGCTAGAAATTGATGAGGCTATCGTTACTTTGGGTAATTCAGAAGTGTCGCCGCTTTACTTGGCTATGGGACAGATGTATGTGTTTGGTAATTTTGAGACGCAGATGATTTCTGATCCGCTAACTTATAATTTGGGTGATACGCGGGAGAAGGCGATTCAAGTTGGTTTTGAAAGCGGGGGATTTCATGGCTCAGTCTATGGTTTCAACGGCTCAACTCAAAAAAATGACGAAGACACGATTGATCATTATGGTGCCAATCTAAGTTTTGCTCAGGAAAGTGATTCTTTCAGTTATGACTTAGGTGGGAGCTATATCAGTGACATTGGCGATACCGGTGGTTTGACTGAGGCATTGGGAGGAGACGATGTGAGTAATCTTGTGGGTTATGATTATGTTGATGGTCTTAGCGCTTATATGATCCTTAAGATGGGTTCGCTTAGCTTGATTGGTGAATATGTGACAGCGTTGGACAATTTTAGTGCTGAACATCTAGCATTTAAAGGTGAAGGAGCCGAGCCGAAAGCGTGGAATCTTGAAGTGGGCTATACATTCAACATGAGCGGTAAAGAAATGACTTTTGCCCTTGGCTACCAAGGCACTGACGAAGCTATTGCTATGGAACTGCCAGAGACACGTTACACAAGTAGTTTATCGTTAGGAATTTACGACAATACTACTCTTTCTTTTGAGTATGCCCTTGAGGAAGATTACGATGAAGCTGATGGTGGTACTGGTGAAGACGCTATAAGGGCAACTATGCAATTAGCCGTTGAGTTTTAGGGATTGATAGATAGTATAAATTAGTAAAACCTGACCGGTTTTTAAAACCGGTCAGGTTTCGTGAATGTTTTGGTTGCGTGTAACGTCTCCATTCTCCCCCTCCCCCTTTCTCCATTCTCCATTATATGTTTAAAAATTAAATGTTTAAACCGCTCCAAAAAATCATATAAAATCTATAAAATCTTGGTTTTTTTCGCTCTCTGTTGAATAATGAAAGATTGCAACTAGAGTCCAGAAGGGGCGGTTTCTCTCACTTTGCACGTTAGTGCTCAGCGAAAAATAACTCCTTCGAGGCGCGAAGTCTATCTAGCAAGATTTGTTTGACCTTTTTGTATGGCATATAACGGGATATGTCTTGGTCATTTAAACGTTGCTTGATATTACGCGCAGCATTTATATCACTATGACTTACCTCCCCATTTGCATGGTGAAATTTATCGCCCACACGGTTTCCTTGCAGGAGATGTGTGTTTGAGTCCATTTGTGAGGTGTAGGCAGCGTTGACATAATGCAAGCGAGAACCTCTCACTTTGACGACTGTTTCTAACGCTTCAGTAATTGAGCCTTTGGTCCACTGATTCATTAACCGATTGAATTGTTTCCAATTGTTCTTTTTGGGTATCGGTGTGGTTAAATCTTCTGCAACAACTTCTTTTGCTTTATCAACTAAAGAATGTACTGCTTTGAAGCAATGGCTTCTGATCTGTTGTTTGATTTGACGGTTTTGTTTATGACGTTTTTTCACGCCTAAATTATTTTTAATAATACGGGCTGCTTTTGCTGGCTTGGCTTTTTTTGCTATTTGCAATAGTTTGTTGCGTTTTTTGTTTTTTTCCCGGCGTGAATTGGAAATGGGAGTTAGTAATTTGCCAAAGCCTTCACCATGAAATTCTCCCTCAGAATCGGCTAATACTTCGGTGTAGCCTTTATCTACGCCGATTATTTCAGTACCACATGATGCCGGTTTTTTATTGTTGACTAAAGTATGGATTTCTACCACATCATTTTTAATAATCAGGCGCAATGTACCATGTAAATCAACATTGGTATTTAGCGGAATGGCAATACGTTTCCCACGAACTAAAGATGGAACTTTTAACTAGGTACATCCGTTTTTACCTTTTAACTGAGTATAAACACCACTTTCTACAACGATCTGATTGTGGGTATGATTTTTACCATGCTTTTTGACTTTTCGCATCCAGCGACATAATAAAGGATCATTAACCCATTGATCATATTTGAGTTTACCAAAATATTCTTTGCGTTTTGATTCGTCTTTAAAGCGAGCCTGGATTTGTTTACGAACTTTTGTCTTGCAAGCGGCTTCGTAAAGACGAATATCGTTTAGTCCATCGCGTAAGGGATCGATCCATGCTTTGGCAGGCAAAGGGGAAAAATCATGGCTTTTTACCCAATCAGTTCTGATACAACGGTGATTGGTGGAAGCACCATTTATTGAACCAAAGCGTTGCCATACTTCGCTACGCACAACGCCCAATAGTTTTGCTTGGGCCAATAAAGCGAGATATTTGCCTTTATTTAAGGCATTGCTAATAAATATACGTGTACCTTTCACATTTACCCCTCAACTACAGTTTGTCATTTTTTCATGAGTTGTTTGTTTATGACTGCGACTACCATTTCATGGCTAAAAGTTATACCATATTTTATATGATTTTTATAGATTAATCTTTACTGTTACTTACCCCTATTTAGATAAATACATGTTTTTTATAATGTTAAAAGATCCGTAGGTAGGTATGATTTAATATAATTTTATTTATTTTTGTGGGTTAATATATAATGCCCTGCCGGACAGTAGAGGAATATAAACTTTAAAGGTAAATAGGCAACTACTGTAACCTGATTAGTTTTTCGGACAAGTACCAACGCCTTTAATTTTCAGGTATTTTATTTGAGGTGAAAAGTTTTTTCCTTATGTAACGGATTTGGGAGACACGATAAATAATAGGGATTTTCCATGATTTAAAAGGGCGATAACGAAAGTTCGCCCCTATCAATATTTAGCGTAGGGGCGTACCAATAGTGTTCGCCCTCCCCAAAATCCGTTATAATCAAAACTTCTCTGAACATCTATGAGATTGAATTTAGGCTGTTCATCTGAAAAACAATTAGTTGTAACACTGGTACTCTGTTTGATTTTAACCGGAACGTGCATAAAATAACTTAAGAAACGTAAGGGTTTACCCTGTGGATTACCCCTTTGATACCTCATATCACGTAGGGGCAATCCTTTATGGTTGCCCTAATTGTTTCATGTACATTCCTAAATTATTGTTTTTAGAAATGTTGTGGGATGGGGTTGCAAACCCCGTCTCGCAGTTTTTAAAAGTTAATTTATAATTGTTTATAAATTATTCACTTACAATTAATAACTTAATTAAATCCGACAGATTCCTAGTAAGGAACGTGCCTGAAACAACTTAGACAACTTTAGGGCAACCATAAAGGATTGCCCCTACGTGACATGATGATTTGTAGGGGCAATCCCTTGTGGTTGCCCTAACTATTTCATGCACGTTCCTAAACACATAACTTATGGAGAAAAAATGAGATTTTCAAAAATTACTTTTGTTGCGGCTGCTAGTATTCTGCTGGGAACAAGTAGCATTGTTGCGGCTGACGAAGAGGGCTTCAGGTTATTTTCCGATTCCAAACTCTATTCTCAAATCCGCCCTCGTTATGAATATGCGGATACGGATGGTGGTACCGAAGCAGCCAAAGCTTTTACAGTCAGAACGGTTATTGGTGGTAAGTTTGCTGATGTTGTTGATCTAAAGGGGCTCAATGCTGATCTTGAGGCAACCAATGTGACTCATTTTGGTTTGATTGATGACTATAGACCAGAACACAGTGAGTATGATGTGATTATGGATCCAAGCCAGACGCGGATGACTCAGGCTAATCTGTCCTATAAGTTCGGCGACACGACTTTCATAGCAGGCAGAAAGATGCTGGCACTGGATAACCAGCGGTTTATCGGTCACGTTGGGTGGAGACAGATGCCCCAAACTTATGATGTAATTGCAGCAATTGACAAAAGTGTTAAAAACCTGACTATTACCGGTGCTTATGTTACTGGTGTCAACAAAATATTTGAGAACCACAGAGATAAGACCAATTCGTTACTGCTTAATGGTAGTTACGTTGTTATGCCGGAGTTAAAGTTGACGGGTTATGGGTATTTTCTGGCTTCTATTCATAACACCTTTGGTATTAGAGCCAGTGGGAAAACCAAATTCTCTGGGGCTAAAATCAGTTATGAAGCGGAATACGCCTTTCAAGATAAACCCACACTGAAAGAGGGTACTTTGGGTGATGCCAAGCCAGACCATGAAGCTGACTATTTTAAATTTGGCATTAGTGCCAACTATAATAGTTTTATCCTCGGCGCGGCTTATGAGATACTTGGAGAGAAGGAAGGCTCTGGGGGTGGTGCTTTCAACACCCCGTGGGCAACCCTTCACGGTATGAATGGTTGGGCCGATAAATTCCTTGGCACACCGCCGGGTGGACTTGAAGATCTCAGTATTACTCTGGGGTACGTGAACAAACAGTATGGGAGAATCATTGCCATTTTGCGCGATTTTGAAAGCAATAGTGGTGGTACCGATTTAGGAACTGAATTTGATGTGGTTTATGCCTATAAGGTTAATAAGAATATTGGATTGACCCTCAAGAGTGCCTTTTATGAAGAAGGTGATAGTGGGAAGGGTGATACGACTAAGTACTGGCTCATGCTGGATTACAAATTTAATATTTAGAACCGAATATTTAATTCTTTTGCGTGACGGGGTTTGTAATACCAAACATCACGTTTCAAACCTTGAGCCAAAATAAGTAAAATGTAGGGTGGGCAGTTTTTTTTGCCCACCATAAATGGCACCCTTCATATCCCTATAAAAGTAGTGAACAGTTGTTTCGTTCATTGCGCTTCGCTGCTTTCCCGAAACCCACATTTGGCTTTAGTTTCGGGAAATCGCTCCGATAATGAACGAAACAACTCACGCCAAACTGTAAACTATTTTTGAAGGGTGCCCCATAAATTACTAAATTAATGATCACCGTGGGAGACAAATTGGGGTGAAAAATTTGAATCTTCCCCCCCTCATTTTCTGAGAATTAACGAAAGGAGTAGTGCATAAAGAATGAAAATCGTGTATCGATTATGTCAACTTGTTGTAGTTCTTTTTCTCTTTACAACCATTATCGGATGTGCCACCCTGAAGAAAGAAGATTTGCTGGATGAGAACCAGAAAACGGACTTAGGATTATATCTAACGTCTATAGAGGCTTATGATTTAGTCAAAAAGGATGGCCAAAATATCTTATTTGTTGATCTTCGCTCTCATGCCGAAGTTAACTCTTTCGGTGTACCAACCCCGGTTGATGCCCACATCCCTTATCAGTTTAGAAAAAAAATTGAAGGGGAGAAAAAGTATAAGTGGGTACCCAACAATGATTTTGTTGCCGCGCTTGAAGAACAGCTTAATCAAAAAGGTTTGGACAAAGAAAGTACAATTATTCTGATGTGCCGCAATGGTCGTCGAAGTGCGAAAGCGGTTAATAAGCTAGCGAAGGTAGGTTACAAAAAGGTGTATACTGTGACAGATGGTACTGTCGATGGCTGGAAGGCTAATAATTTGCCTTGGACTGAAAAAAAATCTGATGAAAGTTAATTGTTAAAGCAATTAAAATTTAATTTTTATTAGGTAATCAATAAATCATTATTTAAAATTAAGTTTACTGAATACCTAATTTTCTAGTAAACATGCCTCAATAATGGAGGAATTAAAGGAATGAAATCGTCAAAATTTGGTTTTGCGATGATTGTCGCTATTTGGCTTGGCGGAAGTGGTTTGTTAATCTCATGTACAAGCAGTGGTCCCACGCTGGTTTCCGAATTGTCTCCCTCTGGAGAACGACTTAGCCATAAGTCTCCTGGCTGGTGTACTGATGAAGTCCTGAAAGAGATTGTTGATAGTAAAGACCCGCCATCTGTACAAAGAAAGGGGAAAGCCCCTAGCACTAAACTGGTTCAAAAATCGGCAGACTGCATTTTGCCGGAGCTGGAATCTGATAGCAAGTAAAATGGCTTAACGCATTTATACTCATATTTCAAACGTTTCGGACGGGGTTGCAAACCCCGTCCGGCAAATGGAGGAATAAAAAGAATGAAATTGTCAAAATTTGCCATGATTGTCGCTATTTTGCTTGGCGGAAGTGGTTTATTAATCTCTTGCGTGAGCAGTGGTCCCACGCCAGTTTCCGAACCGCCGTCCTCCTCTGGTCAAGAACGGCTCAGCCCTGACTATGCTGGCTGTGTTGATCCAAACATGAAAGATTTTGAAAGTTCACCGCCACCGGCGGCACCACCACCAGCAAGGAAAAATGCCCCTCGCACTGAACCGGTTCAAGATTCGGCAGACTGCATTTTGCCGGAGCTGGAATCCGAAGGCAAGTAAAATGGCTTAACCAATTTATACTCGTGTTTTAAACGTTTCGGACGGGGTTGCAAACCCCGTCCAGCTAAGAAATCCGATTTTTTCAAAAAATCGGATTTCTTTAATGACAACCCATTCAATAAACAGTCGCCTAAAGGCGAGCAGGTTTTCCCAAGCAAAGAGTCTGTGAATGGATTTGGGGGTTGGTGCAAATTTAGGATTGGCGGGAAATTGGGAAATTGGTCGGGGTGAGAGGATTTGAACCTCCGACCCTTGCCTCCCGAAGGCAATGCTCTACCAGGCTGAGCCACACCCCGATTTTTGAAGCCAAACCTGCTAGGTTTTTAAAACCTAGCAGGTTTAGTATTTTGAAATTTAATAACTGCGACTGACCGAAAACTTGGCAAGCGCGTACAGGGCATCAGTGTAATCTGATGTGGGTAATCCTGTCAAGGCGGAAATTGCCAAATCCGCTTCATCTCGTGCAGCTTGGGCAGTGTACCCTATTGCGTTAGTCGATTCAAGTATTGCGATCACTTCAGTGATAAATTTTTTTCCAGAGGTGGCTATAGCCTCTCGTAATATCTGCTGTTGAACCGAAGTGCCATACTTTATCGCATAAATCAGTGGTAAAGTAGGCTTACCCTCCGCAAGATCATCTCCAATATTTTTACCAATCTCTTCAGATGTAGCACTGTAGTCTAACACATCATCAATGAGTTGAAAGGCGGTGCCCAAGTGCATTCCATATAACGCCATTGCTTGCTCAGATTCATTCGACTGTCCACTGATAACGGCTCCTAATTGAGCCGCAGCTTCAAATAATTTCGCGGTTTTGGAACGTATTACTTGCAGATAATCTGCTTCACTAGTATCCGGCTCGTGACAGTTGAGTAATTGTAACACTTCTCCTTGTGCAATAACATTGGTGGCATCCGAAAGAATTTCCATGACGTGCATATTATTGACTTCAACCATCATTTGAAACGCTCGCGAGTACAGAAAATCCCCAACTAGTACACTAGCCTCATTGCCCCAAACGCTGTTAGCAGTTTGTTGCCCCCGGCGTAATTGGGAGGCATCAACCACATCATCATGTAGCAAAGTGGCGGTATGAATAAATTCGATAATAGTTGCCAAATTTATATGGTATTCCCTTTGATAGTCAAAGGCACCGGCACTTAAAAGTAATAACATTGGACGCAAGCGTTTACCACCACTATTGACAATATAATTTCCTAATTGATTCACTAGTGCCACGTCAGAATATAAACGTTTGTGAATCAAAGTGTTAACCGCCTGCATATCGTTTACGATTAAAGTTTGGATTGCCGCAATATCCATCATTTTTATAAGTGTTAATCCTAATGTAACAGTTCGCCATCAATTATACTCAGCACTGGCACAAATTGGTAATGGATAATGAATATTTATAAATGAAAAATCAATTTTCAATTTCCAATAAAATGACGGACATTTACTTATCAAATTCGGCAAGTATCGAATTTTTATACGTTTTTTCCAACACGGGACAAATCTTAGTAGCGGCAAGTACTTGTTCCTGTGCCTCATCACTGATAAAGCCCTTAACTCGTCGCCCATCTGTTTGCACTTGGCTCACAATGTCATCTAACGAAAAATTCGCGTAAGCCTCGCGACAATCGACATAAGAGTCATGAGCCAGAAACCAATTTTTACTGGCTGGTAATAAGACTTGACACGACTTCAAATAAGCACGGCTCTCTATATAAGGATGTATATGAGAATTAACCATAAAAAGCAATGGACGTGGATAAATGCTTACTAAAAGCAAGTGTTTATTTTTCGGTGGTGTCGTAAATTGACAGAATAAACGAAGAACCTGCCACGGCAGGATATTTTCCCGAATATACCTCTCTTGTTGTTGTTGTCGTTTTGTCATAAAAAAACCTCTGCTTTTTTTTTCAAAGATTCAAGCAAAAAAAAAGCCGCAAGTTTATGAATAGTAAATCCACACTCGCAGCTTGTTTAAAAAATCTTAAGTCTTGTAACAGTAAATAACTTATAGGTAAATATTTATAACAATCGATAAAACCTTGAGCTATTGACTATAATTTCAAGCCTATTGTACCTAAGCCGTTTTAAACAAGAACGAGTATAGTGCATAAAAATATTGAATAAATGTTGACATGTTAATATCATAGTGTATTAGGACTTACGCCTTGATAAACTAAATTTTTTGTTTTCATTATAAATATCAATGAATTATGAACATTTTACCAATGGCTAAATTGATGAAAATTGTCCAAAAACAACTTATTCTAAATTTATAAATCCTTGTATTTAAAAGGAATCATAAATATTTTCACTTGTCAATGCGTAAGTCCTATGTATATTAAGACAGAAATAGAGTGTCTCCATGTTATCTTATTATCACCAATCGATTAATCAATTTGAGGTTGACAATCTCTATTTCCATGATAGCATGGAACATATTCGAGGTTTTAAAGAAAAACGAAAACCTCGAAATCAGCTCAACAGTGGTTAGCCTTCCACATTAAAAAAATGGATTTGAGCAAAAGTAACCCCAAGCTTTCATTAGGCGAGGGGATAAAGGGCTGATACTCCCTTATTCACTTATGTTAAAATGTTAATTCATTTATCAACATGTTAATATTTGTCAATAAAATTGTTATCTAAAGGAGCAATTTCAAAATACCATGTAAATTAAGTATAGTATTTAATCGGTAAATTCGCATATTTATTTTTGCACTCTTGGATTAGTAATTGTAAAATTTATTTTGAGAAAAGTAAGCTCAAAATCATAGTTAAGTTTTCAAAGGAATTGTCGGTTCAGATATTAGCGTTCAATTATTTAGGCTGATCGTAAAATTATCAAGCACCATTTTAATTGATAACCAGAAATAAAATAGTCCATGTAACAATTCTATAACATTTGCTGATATGTTACAGTTTACGTGAACCGTGAAAGTTATACTTTTCGTCAACTTCTTTCCGCACGGATTTTTAAGTTAAATTGTAAATAAAAAAACTTTTCATCCATTCACAATTAACAATTTTAGAATGTTTATTATAGCCCGGGATAAGGATCATGTAGGTAGTCAAGCAAGTTTTCAGTATCTGTCAAGGTTGCCACGATTTGCTCAATGTTTATGCAATCATTTTCGTCAACGGCTTGCCAAGCTTGATCGTGACTTAAATCTGTCAGTTGGCTAAATGATAAATGCCCGTATGTTTCAATGGCATTATCCAGACATTCTAAATCAGAGTCGCTGAAGTGTACTATCAAGGCGGGGCGGAGAGGTTTAACCAGAAACTTCTCAACAATAGTGAAGGCTTGATGAGTGAAATTAACGAGGGATAAGGGGCTAAAACCGTTGCCACGAGTGACTTTCAAAATATCATAAGTACCGCTGGGAACCGGGCCATGTTTCATTGCCACATAACTATCACCGCAAATGAAACGCCCATATTTTTCTAAATGCGCTTTGTCCGCAAAATACATAATCTTGGAAATGCGATGAAACGTAGGTTGTTTGACGTTTTGCACTATGTACAAAATTGTTTCTACTGACTTTTCCGCTTTAAATATAAATGGATGTTTCATATTGATTCCCGCTTTTAAAATTTTGGAGGTCAAATTTGAGGGGGTCTCCATCATCAAAATCAATGACTTGTAGGATGGATAAAATGGGGTTCATCATTTAATGAATTGGCTTTTTATCCAGTTAAATCAATGGTTTGCTTTCCCCAGAGACATTGTTTAATACCAAATCTATAAACTAGTAAAAACCTGCTCTGCGGCGGCTAAAGTGGCTTCAATATCTGTCGAAGTATGAGCCGAGGATACAAACCCAGCTTCAAAGGCAGAAGGTGCCAGATAAATTCCCCGTTCCAACATACCATGAAAGAATTTTTTAAAACGTTCCACATCACAAGCATTTACTTGCTCAAAATTTGTAATGGTTGAGCTTGTTGTGAAAAATAAACCAAACATACCACCTACCGATACTCCCGTCAGAGGAATATTAGCACCCTTAGCCTCAGCTAATAAATCATTAATAAAGCTTGCGGTTTTGACGGTTAAATTCTCATAAAAGTTAGGCTCTTCAATGATTTCTAAAGTACTGAGTCCAGCAGCCATGGCAATTGGATTGCCGGATAAAGTCCCGGCCTGATAAACAGAGCCAAGTGGGGCAATGTGTTCCATAATATCGCGTCGCCCCCCAAACGCACCAACTGGCATCCCGCCCCCAATAACTTTGCCAAGGGTAGTGAGATCCGGTTTGACATTATAATAGGTTTGCGCCCCACCAAGTGCCACCCTGAAACCCGTCATAACTTCATCAAAAATTAAGACACTTTGATATGAATCGCAGACATCACGTAGTCCTTGTAAAAAACCGGGCACTGGTGGTATACAATTCATATTGCCAGCCACCGGCTCAACGATTATACCAGCAATCTGGGAGCCCATTTCCGCAAACACCGTTTTTACTTGATCTATATCATTGTAATTTAAAGTTAGGGTATGTTCAGCCAAAGCCGCAGGGACACCGGGGCTATTTGGTAAACCCAAAGTAAGCACCCCAGAACCGGCTTTCACTAACAACGAATCAACATGTCCATGATAACAACCAGTAAACTTAACAATTTTATCGCGTCCGGTATAGCCCCGTGCTAATCGTATTGCAGTCATGGTGGCTTCAGTGCCTGAATTGACCATGCGTACTAATTCTATAGAAGGTACTAATTCACAAATTTTAGCCGCGATGCGAGTTTCAATTTGGGTAGGGGCTCCGAAACTTAAGCCATTAGTAGCGGCATCAATTACAGCTTTTATTACCCGGGGATGAGCATGTCCAGCAACCATTGGCCCCCAAGAGCCAACATAGTCAATATAACGTTTGCCATTTGTGTCATAGATATGTGCGCCTTGGGCACGCCCAATAAAAACCGGGTCACCACCTACGCCTTTAAAAGCGCGGACCGGTGAATTTACTCCACCGGGAATGTACTTTTGGGCCTCGATAAAATGTTGATGGGTCATGTTAATGGTGAATGGTGAATGGTGAATGGTGAATGGTGAATTAATAAAACGTGAAGAGAATAATAATTTGTTAATTGCTAATGAAACTTATAACTCATATTATAAAATGTCTTTTCCGGATTGTAACAGATTTTGGGGTCACAAGGAATTACGGTGGGTTTCATTCGCAAGTCAAGGGTTACAACGATTGTCAACCCCTACAGAATTTGGTGTTTGTAGGGGCGAACATAAGTGTTCGCCCCCTAAATCCGTTACAATCAGGTTTTTTCTTATCCGCATAAACAATGTAGCATAACGTTGTGCGGCTACCTTTACCTCGGCTTGCCCAAATAATCCATGTATCACTGCTAAACAATCGGCACCGGCTTTTATAAGTTCAGCCCCATTGTCGGGCGTAATACCGCCTATAGCGACTAGCGGACAATTGACCATTTTACGCGCTTTATCTAACAAATCCACATTGCATGAAACCGCTTGAGGTTTGGTATTCGAGCTAAAAAAACTACCATAAGCCACATAAGTTGCACCGGCTTTTTCGGCTTGCTGTGCAAGAGTTAGCTGATTATAACAAGATACACCTATGATTGCGTCATTACCGAGAATGGCACGAGCAGTTTTAGGTTCAATATCATCTTTGCCAATGTGTATACCGTCAGCACCCACTTGCTGTGCAAGGGTAACATCATCATTGATTAATAAGGGAATATTATGTTTTTTACATATCTGATTTAATGCTTGTGCTTGTTTAAAACGTCGTGGTTTATCATTGCTTTTGTCACGATATTGGACAATTTTGGCACCCCCAAGAATAGCTTGTTCTACAATCTCAATAAACTTTTCAGTCTTTATTAAGTTACTATCAGTAATAGCGTAAAGTCCGCGTAATTTGTGATTGTTTGTTTTCATTTTGGTATTATTATGTAACCGGTGAAAAACCAAGTTTTTTGAAAAACTAGCCGGATTCTTTCTTTTTTAAGAGGGCAACCAAACGGGCGTAAGCCCCTACAATATTCGATGATATGTAGGGGCAATCCTTGTGGTTGTCCGTCGTCTTTACGAAACAACTGGGTTTCTACTTAAATACCCATTATGTTATACAAGCGGTTTGGTAAAGCTTGTCCATGTCCGGGATGATAACCATATTGCAAACTGGTCCAAGTGTAGTGTTGTGCCTCATATACAGCCGCTTGCATATCTTTGCCTTGGGCCAAAAATCCGGCTAGACTGGCAGCGAATGTACAACCGGAACCGTGATAACTATGTGGCAAACGGGGCCAAGTCCATGATTGTCGCTGTTGCTGTTGACCATATAAGGTATTGACTACCGAGGGTGTATCTTCATGGGTGCCAGTTATACAAA
>Ga0233403_10000852_pt1 | contig 14645 bp, 10 predicted proteins | sample Na_oxic_1_MG_FD_179866 | JGI IMG/M metagenome (GOLD analysis project Ga0233403, IMG submission 179866) | Seawater microbial communities from Saanich Inlet, British Columbia, Canada - Na_oxic_1_MG | ecosystem: Environmental > Aquatic > Marine > Inlet | place: Canada: British Columbia | collected...
AATGAGACAATTAAACCTAAGCCTAAAATAACAAATACTGCCCAACTGCCTGCCGGATTGTGTCCCAAAAAATGTTGGCGTTGTTTCGTTAGCAGCGTTTTCATGTAATCCCAAACATCCCGCCAACCGTAAGCGAAATGATAAAATCGGGCATAATAACTCCCGATAAAGCCCCATATTAAACGGAAACCCAATAATCCTAAGAATAAATACCCTGAAAAAACATGGATATCCAAATAGCGATCATCTCCTTGACTGAGCCAAGCAAGAATAAAAGCAACAACCAGTAACCAATGAAACAAACGAGTTGGCAAATCCCATATACGGATTTGATGTGTTGAACTGTCAGTCGTATTCGACATAATTTGACTCCTATAGCACAGCTATAAATTTATTTTGCTTCTCTTGAAGTGCAAAATTGCTTCTCTTTTCGTTCCAAATTTATTTTGCTTCTTTTTACGTTCCAAATTTATTTTGCTTCTCTTGGAGTGCAAAATTTATTTTGCTTCTCTTGGAGTGCAAAATTTATTTTGCTTCTCTTGGAGTGCAAAATTTATTTTGCTTCTTTGCTCAATAACCCTTTTTTTCAAAATGCGCCCGCTTAAAGGGCAGACAACGCCAGCCATCTATAAATATTATTAAAATCAAAAACTTAAATACTTGTGGGCCTTCGCAAAATAAATTTTGCACTCCAATAGGAGCGTTGCAAAATGCAAAATAAATTTTGCACTCCAATAGGAGCGTTGCAAAATAAATTTTGCACTCCAATAGGAGCGTTGCAAAATGCAAAATAAATTTTGCACTCCAATAGGAGCGTTGCAAAATAAATTTTGCACTCCAATCGGAGCGTTGCAAAATAAATTTTGCACTCCAATAGGAGCGTTGCAAAATAAATTTGGTTTGAAAAGAGTAGCAAATTACTGTTGGCTGGCAAAGAAATGAAGGAGGGCTGGAATATCGCCCGATTTCAGTTTGTCAAGCTGTTTCTTCATCTTCTTCGGTGTTTTTCGCTCGCCGCTCACGAACAGTTCAAGCTCTGATTCCAAATAGGGCTTCCACTGGCCTGCCAGTATACCACTATCATTGTCTGGACTTCTGCCATTGTCCTCGTGACATTTTTCACACCGTTTTTGGTGGACATTTTCGCCTTCGCGAGCAAGGTAGAAATCAAAGTCTTGCACGCGGGGTATGAATGTCTGGGCAGCGAAATAGTCGCCTAAGGCTTTCAGTTTTCGGCTGTTGAGACGCTTGGCAACAGCATTCATATCGGTACTAGCATTGCGCCCTCTTGTCGTTTTATACCTGAATGTCTCGCCTACCCGCTTCTTCTTTTTGTAGTCCTTCATGGTCGTCATGAAGTACTTGCTGGAGATGCCAGCGATGCTGGGCACTTTGTCCTTATCGCTATTGCCATTATCGCCGTGGCATTTTACGCACCTTTTAGCCCACATTCTCACCTTTGAGTCGGCTACGGCAAATGTCGTCCAGCCTACTAAGAGAGAAGCGCCTAGGATTAATGTCAAAGTTGTCTTTCTAGTCATTGTAATGCTGCTCCTTTATTAATTATAAGAGGGGACTTGGCAAAAAATAATTGACGCGATAGTCGTTTTGATACACCAAGTGTACCATAAACGGGTTTATTGGTGTCTCTTATTTTCTGCTGTGTCCCAGAGTGATACTTTCCACCGTTATAATTTGCGCTTTTGCATTTTGTAAAAATTTTTGCTGCAAATTTTTGCGTGCAAAAACTTTGGTGTGAAAGGTTAGTCACCTTTAGGTGACTTGAGCTTTTAGACAACTGCTTTAGCTGTTGGCTATAAGAATTAAAAAGCGCAATTTATGACGGTGCTAAGTAGAGTTAGAATAAATCAATTTAGAAACCGATACTCATTTGAAACGTTATGCGGCTATCATCCGTTTTATCATCTGGTACGTTGATCTGCTTCCAGTATTCGAGGTAACCTTTGACGTTCTGGCTGAAATAGTAAGTCAGATTCAGGGTCAATTCATCGTAGCCATCCTTGCCATCCGCACGTTCATAACCGTCGTAGCGCACCAAGGGCACCCAAGTCGGTTGTTTACCCTCTTTGAACACATACATGCCTTGCAACGACCAAGCGTTGTTCTTTTCGTCACCACTTGCCGGGGCCAGAACGTCATCTTCCGCACGGAGATAGGCACCTTGAATACGGGCATCACCGATGTCTGCTTGGAAGTCAATACTGTTACGCATAAACTTCTGATCGTTTGTGGCATTTTCGCCTATCACAGAGAGGGCACCCAGCATAATCCCAGGCTTGATATCATAAGCAATACGAGCGTGTAGATTGCTGGCCTCTTGGCCTTCCGCGTCGTCAGCTATCCCGCTATAACCGACATTATAGAACAGATTGGAGAGGGGCCTACCATAAATGCCCACCGATTGTCGTGTGGCACGCAACATACCATCAGCACCACCGAAAACTTCGTCAATCACCTTCACATGGCCTCGGGTAAGACGGAGATGATCGGCTAACAAACCATAACCATCACTCCATAAATAAGGCCCCCAAGAAAATTGGACATTAAGCGCGGGGTTATAGTTGTAAGTGAGTGTCGCGGCAGCCAGTTCCGGTTTAAAATCAGTTTCATCCTCCGCTTCGATTTCCATAAAACCGGACCATTTAGCGCCGAGAGCACCTGCTGCAATGAGTTCAGCTTCGTGGAGTGCCCGAATTTTCCTGTCTCCGTGTGCCTTTTTATCAAAAGGACGGGCGGCAATAATGCCTGACAATGGAAAGCCTTCCTCAAAGAGATCAGAAAAGCTTTTCTCCTCATCAAGTTCCCCTGGAAATCTATAACCCAGTTCTTTGAATTTCCTGCCCTTTTCATTCAGTTGGGGCCATGCCGTATGGCAACTCGAACAGGGTACCCCTTGTAGCCTAGAAAATGCGGGGACGGCATGAACTGAATTGATTTGGATAAGTAGCGCGAAAACTGGAATCGCTAAAACAAGCTTTTTTAAATACATAAATAATCCTCCAAATTAAACACATTAAGTACTTGACAAACTGAGCAATTGGTCAAGCTACGATGTTAGGCCTATCCAAAAAAATAAATTATCCGTTTCACATTTAGCATAGCTTCCCTTCGGTTCGCGCAAAAGTTTTTGCGTGAAACTGTCTTTTTTGTAGGGTGGGGTAGCAAAAAAAGTTTTGCGCGCAAAACTTTTGGCGCGAAACGTGTTTTTGTTGCCCACCATTCCCCTACTAAATGAGTATTAAACAATAAAATAGAGAGACATGTTGTCATTAATATAATTAGATTAAAACGAAGTTTAAGATAATTTGGGAAATTAATACCTAATTGTTATAATATATATAAGAAATCAGTAATTGTTAATTAGTGCTATCCCATTGAATGATCTCAGTGTCTCATTAGCGAGCGAGCACTATATCATATTTTGGGAAAAAAATACCAAATAGTTAAAAATTTTATAAAAGATACCCCAAAATTTTTAAGTTTATTGTAAATGATAAAGGCGTGGCTTAGGGTTATGAAATTTTATTAATTAATCTTAATTTGTAAATTCTAATTAACAATTATTGATTATTTAATTTTGCGGCCGGATTGTAGTGAAAAATTTATTTTGCGGCCTTCTTTTCAAACCAAATTTATTTTGCGGCCTTCTTTTCAAACCAAATTTATTTTGCGGCCTTCTTTTCAAACCAAATTTATTTTGCGGCCGGATTGGAATGCCTGTTATTTTGCGGCCCTCTTGGAGTGCAAAATTTATTTTGCGGCCTTCTTTTCAAACCAAATTTATTTTGCGGCCTTCTTGGAGTGCAAAATTTATTTTGCGGCCGGATTGGAATGCCTGTTATTTTGCGGCCTGATTGGAGGGCGCATTCCCAAAAAAAGGGTCATTATCAATCTTGGCGATCCGCAAAATAACATTCACTAAAAGCGGGCCGCAAAATGAATTTTGCACTCCAAGTACCGCAAAATAAATTTTGCACTCCAAGTGGGCCGCAAAATAAATTTTGCACTCCAAGTACCGCAAAATGAATTTTTCACTCCAAGTACCGCAAAATGAATTTTGCACTCCAAGTACCGCAAAATAAATTTTGCACTCCAAGTACCGCAAAATGAATTTTGCACTCCAAGTACCGCAAAATGAATTTTGCACTCCAAGTACCGCAAAATGAATTTTGCACTCCAAGTACCGCAAAATGAATTTTGCACTCCAAGTGGGCCGCAAAATGACCCTTTTTTTGGGAATGCGCCCGATTGGAGTGCATGTTATTTTGCTGCCTGATTTTCGTTCCAAATTTATTTTGCGGTTCGATTTTCTTGATATAACTGTACGTCATGATATCGGGAAACGCTATAAAGTTTGAACTTCAATTCAATTCAAACTAAAGTTAAAGTTGGAACGAAAATTCAATTTGAATAGCAACGTAGAGGAATTAAAAGAAAATGAAAACGAAATGTTTTCTAAAGGCGTTTATATTGCTACCCCTTTTGTTTCTAACAGCTTGTGGTGGTGGCGAAAGTGGTGATGGTGGCAGTGCGTCTAATGTTGCCGAAGGGGGTATCGGTGGCACCGGAATTAGTATTGGCCCCATCTCAGCTTTTGGCAGTCTTTTTGTCAATGGTATTGAGTTTCAAACTGACAATACGGTTATTATCGTTAATGGGCAACCGGTGACAGAAGATTTTCTTAAAATTGGCATGGTGGTACGAGTTGAAGGCACGATTGCTTCAGATAGCAATATTGGGAATGCCTTGCGTATCGACTTTAACGAAAATGTGAGGGGCCCGATTCAGTCTCTTGATAATGCCAATAATACATTGATTGTATTAGGACAAACTGTGACAGTTGATCAACTGACTGTACTTGATGGTATTGTAACACTCACTGACTTGAATGTGGGCGATGTGGTGAATGTCAGTGGACTAGTGCATGCAGATGGGAGTATCCATGCAACATGGATTGCGCGAGATCGTTCTCTTGGTGAATTTGAAGTCATCGGACGAGTGACTAACCTTAACCTGGTTACCCAAACCTTTACTATTGGTGCTATCACTGTTGACTATAGCGAAGCATTAAGACTGGATATTCCCGAAGGCCGGATTGAAAATGGGCTATTGGTTGAAGTCAAAGGTGCATTTGTAGGTACACAAGAGATTTTGATGGCAAGTCGCATCGAATCAGAAGATGATATCTTGAGTGCTGATGTTGGAACGACCATTGAAATAGAAGGATTTATTGATCAATTTGATAATCGTTTTGACTTTCAGGTTGCACACTTGTCTGTCACGACAACGACGCAAACCGTTTTCACGTTTGGTGGTGTTGACGACTTAGCATTGGGTGTTAAAGTTGAAGTGAAAGGAGAATTGGATGCAAACCAAGTTTTGGTACTTGAAGAAGTCTCTTTCAGAGAAGTCGCATCTGAACGCTCTGGGCGCATTGAGATTAAAGCAGATGTGGAGGCGATAGATCTTGTCAAGCAAACGGTGACAATATTAGGTTTGTCCGTACAAACCACTCAATCCACCCAATTTCTGGATAAACGAGATGCGATGATACCGTTTGGCTTACAAGATTTAAGTCTAGGTGATCGCATTGAAATCAGTGGTTTTTTTGATTTAGCCACCGATACTTTGATGGCAGAAGTTTTGCGACGTGAACAACAGGATAGTCAAGTGAAGTTGACAGGGCCGGTTGATAACGTTGATGCCGATGTTGGTACATTCTCATTATTCGGTATCACTGTGCTGACTGACAAAGACACGGTTTATGAAGATGAAAAATCGGACGGAAACGAAGAGATTATCAGTGCCGAGCAATTTTTTGCCAAGATTCAGCCCTTGGAATTAATAGAAGTGAAAGGGATATTGACGGGTGATGTGCTTTTGGCTCAAATTATGGAACTTGAACATTGAATAAAAGGGCGAACACGTTCAAAAGGGCGAACACGTTCAAAAGGGCGAACACGCAGGTTCGCCCCTACAGCCCCTAAATACGCGGGTTTGTAGGAGCAGATCGACGTGTCTGCCCGATACGAAATGGCATTGAGGGCATGTAGGGGCAATCCCTTGTGGTTGCCCCATTGCTGGTATTCTTGAAGTACACGGTTGAATTACAAGCAGAATCCACGATTGTTCCCGAAGAGGTTGTACCTGAAAAGTATGAAAAAAAATCGGAGTTCACACTACGTTCCGAGCGTAGCGAGATCAACTTTAGTTTGTCGGTTTTCGTTCAAACTCTAGAATTGCAAACATAAAAATATTCAAAACAGTATTTCACGCTAAAGTTTCGCGGAGCGAAACTTTAGCGTGAAATGGACAAATTTTCTTTTGAAATGGGCTGGTTATTTTACGCTACATTGTTTTCCCCCGACAGAATACAATTGAAAATCAATATATTTTTGAAAATGTTCAAAATCTTTATCAGTTGTAAAAATTGGAAAATCATAACGGTGTGATACTGCACATAACAAGAAATCTGTTGGCGAACCTTGCACACCTTTGGAGCGACAAATGTTATAAAATTCTGCGGCTTTTTCATAATCCTCTGTTGTCAAAGGAAAATCCGGGAAAGAACGCAGTTTTTGGCGTATTCGTTCAAATTTCTGTGTTTCACGAATACCTGAGAGTACTTCTTGACGAACAACACCTAACAAGATGACACGGGTTTGTTGAATTAATTTCAGCAGGGTTTGTTTCTCTAAACTCTCCACTGATGCGTCACGACGGCGCAAAAGGAATGACCAAATACAGGCATCAACCAGTACGTTTGAAATGCCTAAGCTTTTTGTAATCATAATCATCGTAATAATCAATTTGACCAAACTCTTCCAAAATCCCAAGTTGTTGCGAAACAATATTGGCACGTTTTTGCAAATAATATACGTACACTTCTAGGGCTTGATGTATCACTTCAGCTTGTGTCGTATGTTCGCCTAAACGACGGGCTTTTTCACAAAGTTCGTTATCCAGTTCATTGTCTAATAAAGTTGTCATTATTTCTCCTCCTGCCAGTGTCGAGCGATTAGATAGAACGCAGATTAGACTGATAATCATGATTAACACTGATTAAAATCAATGTTCTCTCAAGCGAGAAATCAGCGTGAATCATGAGAATCATGGCATCAGCGTTCTATCAATATTAGGCTATCCAATTTTCTATTTTTAAACCTTCTATTCTTGCAAAATGTTTTTCATTGTTGGTGACAAGCGTATATCCTTTGGAAATCGCTATTGAAGCAATAAAAAGGTCTGAATCATTGATGATTTCACCACGCGCTTTCAGGTTGGCTTTGATTTTTTCCAAAATATTCGCCGGCTTGACTGTCAAAATCAACTACATTTATCTCTGATCTGAGCTCTTTTACCAGTTTGCCATTTTCTTTCACTTTTGAAGAATTGTAGGCACCATAATAAAGCTCAGCCACTGTTATTGAAGAAATAAAAAGACGATGTTCTTCAATCTTCCTAAATTTTTCATTAATCGATTGGAATTGATTTCTCAGCCAATAAATTATTATATCTGTATCAATTAGATAAAAAGTATCATTATTCATAATGTTTGTGTTTCTGAGCGATTATTTTTCTGACGTTCTTTTAATATTTCAGACACGATATCTTCAGCATTGCGTTCATCTTGCCATTGACCACAAAAACGGTTTAATCCTCTTTTTTCGATATCGTCAAAGATGATAATTCGTATTTTTGAATTAACTTTCAAGTTCAATCTACTGACAATGGTTGGTGGTAAAGAAAGATGGCCATTATGTAATACATTTGCTATACATTCATTTGTGTTCATTTTTGTTATTCCTTTATCAAAGTTTAAATTATAGTGGTGTATAAGAATTGAGAGGGTGTGATCTCCATTTGATGTAAATTTGATGTAAATTGAATTTGAATAATATAGTCAAGCTTTTTTCATAAGTCAACCCGTTTTTGCAATTTATTAAAATTAAATAAATACGCACCCACTTTAACACCAAAAGCCGTTATCAGTTATGATTGACCGTCTTGAATAACTGATAACGGTTAAAATGAAAATAAACGCAAAAGTTTACCTCTCTTGCGCCTTTTGCGTTTTTTTCCTTTTAAAAATCAGCGTGAATCATGAGAATCATGAGAATCAGCGTTCTATCAATATTAGGCCATATCATGACAGACAGTTGTTCATTGATTAATCCCACCAGAAATGACGAACTGTTTATCGCCATTACCACCTGGAGATTGATCTTTAAAAGGTGAGGTAATGGTAATCGTAATGGTTGCTGAATTAGGCGGTGGACATTTTGTTGTGACAGTACCGTCTTCGTTTGTATCACTTTGACAAGGATTACTGGATAAGGTGAATTGAATCCCTGATTGAACGGGTGTACTGCTATCAGCAAAAGTAAAATCGGTTACGCCGCCTAATTGGCCATTATTGGTTGTGACGCTAAACTTTGTATCTTTGACTAAGGGATTGCCGTAAATATCGCTGATCCTTTCAATGGTAAACGTTTCACTGCCCCCATCAGGAATAGAAAAAGAGGTCGGTTGAACTTGAATGGGCGCAGTGTAATCTGAAAATAAAACGCGGGTACTGTACCAAATCGTCGTATTTTCAGACAGGCCGCCTGGGCCGTCAAATAGATCGTTACCCGCATCAAAGGCCCCACTGCTATTCACATCAATATATAATTCACCTTCCTCAAACAGGTTGTTATCATTGCCATCAATAAAGGGTTCCCAGATATCTGTAAAGCTGTCGTTTGCATCATAAATGCCATTACCGTTTTTATCGACAAAGCTTTCACTGCCGGTGGTAAAGGCTACGATTGTGACGAGTCCGGGATTACTGCATAAGAGTGATGGGGTACCAGGAGAAGTCACAAAAGCGAAGTTTCCACTACATTCATAACCCCATTCTTGATAAGTGGGTACGCCGCCTAATAGCGGCGTATTTGGGTTAGCGGATTGCAAAATCGCTGTGGCTCGCCCCAATTCAGTCGTGGTGGTAAACGCGCCGCCGCCGATACTTTGCCCTATCGTGCCCCCTTCCGTGATAAAACTGACTGAGGTGCCATCCGGTACGATATTCCCAAACCTATCGCCGACATAAGCGGTGATGTTATTCAGTAACCCTAAAGTAACGCCGCCAGCGATATTGTGAAATTGGACGGCTAAGGCCAGATGTTCGGCATCAGGCAAGCCTCCCACAATGGTGACTCGTGCGGCCGTGCTGATCGTCGTGTTATCCGTCTGAACGCTGCCAATCACGTCAATCGTGCCGGCCACCGCGCCGCTTTTTAATGTGACGCTGACTAAACCATTGTTAGTGCTACCCGTCGCTTCTGTTCCGCTGTTACCTTCAGTCGTTAGGCTTTCACCACCATGCAAGGTTGTCTGCCCTAAGCTAAACTGTACAGGCGTACCATCAACTACGGGATTACCCAAACTATCTTTGATCAAAAAATCAATCGTGGTGGTTTGAGTGACACCGCTACCCAGAATACCGATCACCTTGGGTTCGATCTTGCTGACTTCTATGGTGCCCGCACTGCCAGGTTGCACGGTGAGCGTCAGGGTGTGGCTTGCCACACCGCTTGTCGCGGTAATCGTCGCGATACCTGCTTGTGTGCTGGCACTAAAAATAGCCTCGGCCTTCCCATTTTCAGTCACTGCGGATTGCGTGATCGTTCCTACATCCGTTGTAAATTCAACCTGAGTGCCCTCTTTAACGGGATTACCTTGGATATCTTTGACTTCAGCCGTTATCGTTGTTTCGCTGTTAAGCGATAATGAATCAATAGAAGTACTCAGCGTTAAGCGACTGGGTTCGCTAGGTTGAAAGGTGATCGTGGCTAAAGCTTTTGACAAATTATCCGCTTGCGCTTCCAACTCAACGCTGCCAAGCGTGTCGCTTGTGACGTTGACTGTTGTCCGGCCCAATTCATTGGTGTTAGAGCGAAATTGATCTAATAAAGCGGAACCGCTGACACGAAAATCGACTGGAATGCCCGGTATACCAACGCCCTGTGCATCGCTGAGAATAGCTGTTAGCGTTACCGGCGTGATGCCATCCGATACGCCTTCAGCTTGGTTAGCGGATAAGCGGATTGTTGCGCCAAAGTACAAATGCATTGTTTGTTTAGCCGTATCGGCCTCTATCGTCACCATGACATTTTCGCTGTTTGAGAGAGTCGTTGTGACTTCACCTTTGGCATCGCTGACACCACTTTGATACGTTGGCTGTGCCTGACTCTCTTGCCCATCTGTGGTTGTCACAGAAAACTTGACGCTCTGCCCTTCAATAGGCAAACCGTTATCGTCAGTGATCAGGGCTGTGATCGCCGCTGATTGATCAACATCTAAGACAGTCGCACTGGTTTTGACTTCAAGCAAACGATTGTTTGCAAAGGCCGCTTGAAAATTGACAGTCGCTTGAGCTGAGAGTTTACCGCTACGCACATTAACGATGGCCGTGCCGCCATTGTTTTCCAAATCAATGATCGTGACTTCGGCCGTGCCATCATTCTGAGTGATGGCTATGTTGGGTGTCAGAGTTTCATTATTCTCACCCTTAAAATCAAAAGTCACTTCTTGATCGACAAGCGGGGCTTGATTGCCATCTTTTAACAAGGCCGTCAAAGTGGCCGTTTCAAGCGCACTGACAGATTGCGGTAGTAAGTTTAAACTCGCACCAAAAAAGAGTTGTAGAGTTTTCGTGACAGAACCACTTTTTACCGTAATAATGACATTCTCTGCTTTCTTAGTGATCAGAGTCACAGAAAACTGAGCTTGACCATTTTCGTCCGTTTTTCCTGATAACTCGTTTTGTTTTTTTTCGCCTTCTTCTGGTGATATATTTTGTAGTCGCGCATTGCCAGAAATGACTTTGACGGTAAATGGGGTATCGGGTAATAGAATATCTTTTTCAAGTAACTCATTAAGCAATGCGTCACTTACATATACTCTGTCAAAAAAATGACTGAATTTCTCCAGTAATTCTTCAATATCAACTTGTCTAAGTATTGTTACCGTGATTTCACTGGTTTCATCCTTCTCTAAAACCACACTGGATGCTCTTAAAACCATTTCCCCAACGGCAGCGACAAAAGTAACAGCGACTGGCTCGCTTTGCTTACCGCCTGCCGTTGCGGTTACCTCAAACGTTTGAGGAATACGGCTAGTCACGGTTGTGGTAAAAATACCCTTTTCCCCAGTTGTGCCACTCAATGCTTCAAAAAACACTTTTCGGGAATCACTCGTTAAATTAACCGGCACATTTGACAACGGTGCATTTGCCGCATCATGGGCTATCACAGTCAGGGTAACTTCCTCATGTCCATTAGCCGCTCTATAATTATCAGTTACAATCAAAAAAACCTGTTCGACTCTAGAATCAATCGTACTATCGACAAAGCTGGCAGTAACGCTTTCGGCTTCCACCCCCCCTACAGTGGCGATAACCTCAATTTCTTCAGCAACACTATTCGTAACTGTGGTCGTGAAACGACCGTTTTCTCCCGTTGTGCCACTGACGGCTTCAAAAAAGGCTGTATCAGAGATACTAAATAAGTTGACGACAGCAGATGAAACGGGTGCGCCCTTGTCATCACGCGCTATCACAGTGACTGTGATTTTAGCCTGACCATCAGGGCGTTGAGAATTATTACTGACTAACACTTTGACTGTCGAGATTCTTGGATCAATGGTACTGTCTATAAACGTGACACTGACGGGTTCGCTTCGCACACCGCCGGCCGTGGCAATGACTTCAAACGTTTCAGCCTCACTGCTGAAAACGGTCGTGGTAAAACGACCATTTTGCTCAGTAGCCCCTTTTGGTGTGAGAATCACTGCATGATCAGAATTTGTGGCTAAGCTGATTTCCACATCTGATAATGCCATATTGGCTCTATCGCGAGCGACGACAGAGAGTCTGGTGAGCGATTCACCATTAGCCGGTTGGAAATTATCCGTGACAAGTAAATTGACTCTGGCAACTCTCTCATCAGTGATTTCAGGTAACACTGTGTTATTGAAACTATTATTTCCACTTTCTCCACTACCGCCGCCGCCAAGACAAGCGGTGAGCAAGATTGAGATGCCAATGAGAATGATTAAATGATTTAATTTACGAATTAACATTTTGATTATATTGAATAATGAATATAATGTAACCATAGTGAAATTAGAAAGTTTAATTTATATTTGTGCCTCGTATCCTTAAAAAAACAAAAAAACGCAAAAGACGCTAAAGACGCTAAAGACGCTAAAGGACTATAAAAAAGCCTTGAAAATATCTTTTGTGTTCTTTTGCGTTGAACTGATTATGGCCTGATTGACGCAGATCATGATTTTTGTTCATCAACGAGACGCGAGGCATCGCGTCTCTACAGTTCATATATAATTCTTGTGGTTAGTACCCGTTTCCAAATACGGCTCAACCAGTTCACAAACGTCATCGGTTCGATAGTTTTTCGCCAATTGCTGAATCTTTTCAAGTAGAGGCCATAATGTTTTATCTGTTGGCTCAAGTAGATCTACTTGTTCAAGAATGGCCATCACATCGCCTCTCAAACCTAAATCAAAAAAGATAGCGGCTTGTTCTGCTGGTAGCTGAAAGGATGGCATTGTTGTCTCTAAAACGGGTGAGTCAAGTTCGTTTTCCTCTATATAAGGTTTCAACATATCCATAATACCATCACTATCATATCTTTCCGTGAGTTGGCGAATTTGTTTTGCAAAGGCGCTCAGTTCAGCATCGCATTGTTCCAATTGTTTAAGCTGCTTAATAATGCCAGTGATATCACCTAATTCTGATAAGTCAAATAATGTTTTCACATCAACTAAGGAGGGCCATTTTATAGGCGTAAGGGGGCTAGGGGCTAGGGCTTCTTGTTCCTCATGCCCTGCATCCTTTTCTCTCAAACTCATTTCCTTGTCAATCCATGTCAATCTCAAATGCTTTTGTAAGAGTTCTAATAATTCTTCTGTACTAACCGGTTTGGCAAAAAAAGCATCACAGAAACTGGTGCCTTCAAATTCTAAAACGCTGGCTGATTCTGTTATAATCGGTAACTGTCTAAATTCGGGTAATGCTTTAACTTTTCTAATAAATTCAAAGCCATCCATGACTGGCATCACCAAGTCGGTGATAATTAAATCCGGTTGAAATTCACGCATTTTTTTTAACCCTTCTGCACCCTCTTCAGCTTCACACACTTCAAAGCCTAATGGTTTCAAAATACTGGTCAACACTAGACGATTTTCTTCGTGATCGTCAATCACTAGAATTTTACGCCGGGGGCCTTGATAACCCACAATCATCTTGGTGCTTGATTTTTCCCATTCTAAGGCTTCTGGAAGCACTAATTCTAGCCAAAACAGGCTACCTTGTCCGAGTCTGCTTTCAACATGCAATTGTCCCTCCATTATTTCAACCAATTCTTGAGTGATAGATAACCCTAAACCGGTGCCTTCAGGTTTATTTGTCCAGTCAATCGTTTGCTCAAAAGGTAAAAATATTTTTTCTAGATTTTCTTGTGCGATGCCTATGCCAGTATCTTCCACTTGGAAGTAAAAACGCAATTGTGAAGATTCATTTTGATCAGATAACGGAGTGTTTTCGGTTACTTTTTCACTTTTAACTCGAAAAGTGATTCCGCCTCGTTCTGTAAACTTGATAGCATTGCTCAATAAATTAATCAGGATTTGTCGTAACCGTTTTTCATCGGCACAAATAAACGTGGGCAAATGCGACAACGGTTGGTAAACAAAAGCAATGCCTTTTTGTTGGGCACGTATCTGAAAAAGTCTCACCAGTTCTTGAAGAAATGGCGTAAAATGAAAATCGCTAGGATAAAGTTTGATCTCGCCCCGTTCTATTTTAGAAAGTTCTAAAATATCACTGATGAGTTTCAACAAATAATTGCCACTGTGTTGGATAATGTCGATATCGTTTTGTTGCTTGATAGTTAAATTTTTATCTTGTTTAAAGAGTTGTGTGTAACCCAAAATACTGTTGAGCGGTGTGCGAAATTCATGGCTTATGTTCGCTAAGAAAGTGTTTTTTGTCTGATTAGCTGACTCTGCTTCCTGACGCGCTTGATCTGCCTCATGACGGGCTTGATCTGCTACTGCTAACATTTGTAAGGCGTGCTGATTGGCCTCTTTGATATCAAAGTAAAGCTGTAAGTTTTCCAGCGCAGTCGCGCCTTGATGGGCTAGGATATGAATGATATCTCTATCCGCTTGATTCAGGTGCGAAACATTTTCTAGGTAAATAAAGCCTATTGGTTTGTTATGTACTTCAAGTGGCATCAAGAGCACATCGGGTGGCAAAGCTTGTTTGGACTTGTTCCCCAAAACCTGATCGGAACAGATTTGGGTAATCGTATCAATATCATATTGAATTTCTTGGTTTTTTTCAAAACGCCCTAGGCCGGATTGAACGGTAACTTGATTATGAGCAACGGTGAGTATGAGGCCACTGTTAATGGTAGCCTTCCGGTTTTGAGCGCCCAGATGATTGCTTATGCTGATGATTTGCTTGAGTACCTTTTTGAAAAATGGGTTGAGGGATTGATATTGGTAAAATTTGGGGGCGACATCAAGAATCTTTCTCAATGCGTCTTGATTGGTAT
>Ga0233403_10000853_pt1 | contig 14632 bp, 10 predicted proteins | sample Na_oxic_1_MG_FD_179866 | JGI IMG/M metagenome (GOLD analysis project Ga0233403, IMG submission 179866) | Seawater microbial communities from Saanich Inlet, British Columbia, Canada - Na_oxic_1_MG | ecosystem: Environmental > Aquatic > Marine > Inlet | place: Canada: British Columbia | collected...
CACATAGGTTCGCCCCTACAAACATCAAATTATGTAGGGGTTGACCTATGTGTCAACCCTTGTTGACGATGAAACCCACCGTAATTCCTTGTGACCCCAAAATCCGTTACAATCAGGATTTTTTCCATCAAAATGGTTTTATCGCAACAGTATCAGTTGATGATCAAGTTTTTTTCTAAAGCCAAACCCTAACTACAAGGATTGTATATAAAGTTTAGGTTAGTACAACGAATTGAGAAATAAACGAATTGAATTATAGATAAACTGTTGTTATTTAAATGGTTTTTGATTCGTTTTTTTCTCAATTCGTTGTACTAGATTGTATATAAAAAAGGATTTAAACCGAGTACAATCACGATCTAATCCCTTATTATATACAATCCTTGTAGTTATTATCTTTGGTAAAAAACTTGAACATCGAGTATCAGTTGATGATCTGATTAATAATGGTAATATACCCACGTTAATTATGGGATACCGAAAACAAAAGCCAGATCATAAGAAAAAGAGATACCAAGAATTTTGGTTGAGAGACAACCTAGAGGAGCTATCCTCAATAGGAATTCCGCCGGTGGTTTTGCGTGATTATGATCATTGGGATGATTTCTTAGAAAATGGTCATTTGCACTGGCATGAAGATTCAACCGGTTTTGGATTCGAGCAGCTTTCGGTGCCTCAGCTAGAAAAATTGCTGGCATTCCTGAGAAAACAATACAGCGACGATCAACATCCGTCACCTCTTTTCGGCTGGCTGATTGTTAGGAAGCGACTGGAAATGGTAAACAGATATCACTAAGAAATCGCTTGCTGTAAATTTTTCTGTGATAGGGAATTTTTATCTCTTTTAACTTAACGAAGCAGCGCGGAGATTTGGTGTTCCCACGCAGCGCGTCAATGCCATTAAGTTAAGGAATATTTATTGGAGTCCAAACCTTCAGATTTGGATTATTTAGCTCAAATATCAAACACTTCCAAATCTAAAGGTTTGGATTCCAAAGCTTAACTTAATGGCAGTGACGCAGCGCGTGGGAACACCAAAGAAAAACCCTATCACCGGATATTTTACAGCAAGAATTTATTTATCTGAAAAACTATAGTGATCCTAAATGATTCATAAACAAAACGTTTGGTATTGCACACACCAAACTGCAATTGCCACAAATCATTTAGGATCACTATTCAATCGTCATTCAGTGCCGCGCCTAAACACTTTGAAATAAGCCTTACGATAGCGAAGGGTTTTTCCGGATACTGTGAATCAGTGAGCGACGTGATGTTTCAACAATTGAGCTGCAACGGTTTCCGAGCCAAATTTGCCGACTCGGATAAAAATTCTATCAGACAACACCACAGTTGCAGCGAATACTTGATCGCCAACCCTTTTTTCCCTAGCTTTGTGTTCACCAGTTAAAATACGTTGGTCTATCAAAGTAGTTCCATTGACAATTACACCATCCACCGGTATAATACCATTGGCACTAACTACAATTACATCTCCAACATTCAGTTCATCACACGGAATTTCAATTTCAGCCCCGTCTTTTAGCAACCAAACGACTTTCGGTAATTTTCCAAAAATGTTGATAAGGTTTGCTCTTATGCTGGCATCTAATTTTTTTACTTGGAAGGAAAAAGTCTTGCTAACGTAACAGATCCAATTAAGCAAAGCTGCCACAAAATAATATCTACTAAAAAGAAGCCAAGGAAAAAGGATGGAATCAACAACTGCCATATCAAATCGGTGTTCTTTAACGAGCGAACGATAACCTGTTTGCCAGATTGGTATGGTGGTATAAATGATCCCAACTACACTAACAAACATTAATACTGGGAAAAATAAAGAGGCAACGGTTGCTAAAATTAGCGATGTTGATGCGACGGTATAGTGATGCTGAAGGTTTTTCTCAACGTTGCGGTTGGATTGGTAATGCACATATTCAGAATTTGATCGAGCTTCTGGGGTATGGAGTTTTGAAGTCATAGATTCTCTCCCATTTAAAGAAGGAGGCGAACCGATCTCGGCTTTGATATCTTGGTACAACTTGGTACCGGTGTATACAATTACTCCAACAATAATAAATAGATAATGCATTTGTTACTCCGTATTATTTTGACTTGTAAATTGTCTTTCGATGGCAGTATTCATGCGGTTAAGGAACGTGCATAAAATAATTGGGGCAACCATAAAGGATTGCCCCATTATCCCGTGATGATTTGTAGGGGCAATCCGTTGCTCCAGCCCTTAAATTGACTAAGTTATTTCATGCACGTTCCTAAATATAGATGTTCAGATAAATAAATTCACTTAAAAACCTCTGAGGTTTTCAAAACCTCTGAGGTTTGGCTTCAAATATTTTTCTGAAAGTCTATAGAATACCGGTACAAGAATGTTGACAAACCAAGTTAAGTTTTTCAAAGACACTTGGTGTGTGAAAGACACATTATACCAATTCTTAATTGAATTCCAAATTATTTAGGTATAGGGAAATCTAAAACCAATGGGTAGAAAATTGTTGAAGAAGTTAATCTTTGGTACGACAAACAATTCTTGTTTAAGCAAGCGTAGGGTCACTACCATTAAGTTAAGCATTGGAGTCCAAACCTTTAGATTTGGAAGTGTTTGATATTTAAGCCGAATAATCCAAAGTCTTACGGTTTGGATTCCAATAAAATTCCTTAACTTAATGGCATTGAAGCGTAGGGTACCTTATCCTATAGACGAAAAGAATAAATAATTTCATGAAAAACTGACCAGTTTCCAAAACCTCCGAGGTTTGACTCCAAACATTTTTCCAAAACTCGGATTTCTTTGACGTTTAAAAAATTAATTAAATAACAATAGGTTAGCTATTTAAGCAAAAACTGTTCCGTTCACTATTGAGAGTGATCACTAATAAACGTTAAAAAATCGTCACGCTCTCCCCAATAAACATGAATGTAAGACGCAAAAGTATTCTGTTTTCGATATAGCGAACTTGATACGGCTAAACCTTTAGCATTATAAATATTTCCTAACGTTTGCATTTCCCGTAAAATCGTAATTGAGGAGTAATGAAATTCATGCCCACTGATTTCAAAATCATTGAGATGGATTTTTCGATACCCTAAATGAAGACGTTTGTTTGCCATTGAGGTTGTCAAATCCAAAAAATTCACCATCTCAAACGCTTGCCTTTGTTCATTGGTAATCGTTTGCCCCAAATACATCATGCCACCACATTCGGCATACGTTAAACCACCGGTGTTACAGTAGTTTAAAATCGATGCTTTCATACTATGATTACGGCTCAATGCTTCCAGAAATAATTCCGGATAACCGCCGCCAAGATAGAGAAAATCACCTTCTGGTAATTGCTTATCGGTTAAAGGACTAAAAAAAATGAGTTCTCCATACTGGGAGAGTTTTTGTAAATTTTCAGAGTAAATAAAGTTAAAAGCGGCATCTTGGGCAACGAGAATTTTTAACTGCTTTTTTGCAGAAGCTAGTGGTTGATAGCGAGGTGGCAGAAACTGTGTTTGAGTTATGGTTAATAATCTTTCAATATCAATATGTTGACTGATATGCGTGGCTGCCGTGTTGATGAGATTGTCATAATCAATTTCATCCGAAATATAAAGTCCTAAATGACGAGAAGGAATTTGTAGCTCATCGTTTTTAGGAATATAGCCTAATGCTTCAACCCCAACTTCTTCACAAGCATCTTTTAAAAATTGGTAATGGGAAGCGGTATTGACATAATTAAATATTACGCCAACGATTTTCAGGCGTTGATCAAAATGTTTAAAGCCATAAATTAACGGCGCAACGGAATACGCCATTGCTTTGGCATTTATCACCAAAATTACGGGGATATTCAATAATATAGCAATTTCTGCACTACTACCTCGCATTTTTTTTGCACCATCAAATAAACCCATCACTCCTTCTAAGATTGCTATGTCGGCAGTGGCGAAATATTTGCGATAAATATCTTGCACGTAGGTTTCACTTGCCATGAAGGTATCTAAATTGATACTTTGTCGGGAAGCGGCGCGAGAATGATGAAAAGGATCGAGATAATCTGGCCCACATTTATAAGGTTGTACTCGAAAACCTTGCTGGGTAAGGGCGCGAAGCAGGGCTAAGGTAACGGTGGTTTTACCCGCATTGCTGGCGGGGGCTGCGATTAGGAATTGAGGTTTTTGCATTGTTGTTATGAGTTATCATTTCTTTAACAGAATAATACTTCAAACCGTCAAGATTTTATATTAAACGTCGTTTCCAGCGTAGCTAAATATTTAAGCCTATGATTTTAATGATATTTATGTAGGGTGGGCAAAGTCTTTTTTTTGCCCACCATCTATATTTAAGGCTCCCCAAAAAAGACTGCCCACCCTACATTTTGACTTATGTATAACAATGAGCACGCCGGCGTGGGAACACATTTTTCTCGTTCCCACGCGCCGGCGCAATGCCATTAAGTTAAGGGCAGACACGCAGGTCTGCCCCTACAAACCCCACGTATTCAGGGACTGTAGGGGCGAACCTGCGTGTTCGCCCTGGCTTAACTTAATGGCATTGACGCGCCGGCGTGGGAACGCATTTTTCTTGCCCACCATGTTGCACTACAAAAAATTCATAATACCTGAATTAACCATCAGCGATCAATTCGTGACTGACTAACAGAATAATACTCAAAGATGCTGGCTGCAAACTTGATAAACGCTTATATTCAAGTGCTATCACGCGCTCATTATCAAGCGTCAAGTTTTCACATAAAAAAGCGGCATGGGTGGCACGGCATTTTTCAATGATATTTTCTATCCATGTCCATGAGGTTTTACCACCGCTCAAAATGGCAATGCGTTCTGCCAAGCATTCATCAGTCACATTAGGCGTTGTCCCATGGGCACTGATAATATGAGCATTAGTCCATTCTAAGCCCAGCCGGGCAAACGCCACTTGGACTGAACTAATGCCGGAAATGATTTGGCAATGCATTCGACCAAAACGCTGAATAATTGAGCGGGCTAGGCTGTGTAGTCCGGCATCACCGGTGACTAAAACCACCACTTGTTGATGATGATAAGCGGTTTCAATAGTATCTAAAGCCGCATTGATGTTAGCACTTACCGAACAACGTTGTGCCGTAGATTCTGGAAACAAAGCGAATAAACGTGTCGCGCCAACTAGCAATTTGGCTTGATTGACGGCTTGTCGTGCTGTATCGGTGAGATATTCTGGAGCCCCGGGGCCACAACTTACTATTAAAATTGTTTTCGTGTCCATAATGATAATTCGCCAGCTTCGCCTAACAAACCACCCTGCATATTAACTAAGACGACTCCCACATTGATACGTCTCGCTAATTTTTTCAGTATGCTTTGCAGGATAGCAGTGGCGATGGCATTGCCTAATTGTTGTTGTTTGGTAGTTGGTAGGGCCTGAAAAAATCCGTCTACGGTGGGGGTATCGGTTGGAAGTTCACAGTCTAAAATGGTGGTTGCCTTTTGGATAACGTAAGGGAGGGCACTGCTGGAATGGGAAGAATGGGTATTCCAGTCTCCATTAGCTAATTTAGCCAGTTTGCCCGGGTGTCCAAGGGCGAGTATGGCTTCAAAATTCAGATGATTGGCATAGTCAAGCATGTAACCCCAATCATTACCAACATCAATCACTTGCTCTTCTGGTAGCACAAAATGAGCTAAGGCTGCTTTGCGTCCAATATTACCCGGTACCAGGACTGGAAAGCGGATGCCTAATGCGGCTGCTATGTCTAATGCAGATTTGAGCGAGTGAAGTACGGCTTGGCGTGAGTAAGGTTTGACAATGCCGGTGGTACCCAGAATTGAAAGTCCACCCTGAATGCCTAAACGGGGATTAAAGGTTTTCTGGGCTAATTCGTGTCCATTGGGTACCGACACCGTGACTTTGACCGGTTTAGTGGTGACGCTACGAATCGCTTGATGAATCATTTGTCTGGGTACCGGGTTGATGGCTGGTTCACCGGGTGGAATTTGGAGGCCGGGCTTAGTGACTATACCAACACCTTCGCCGGCATGAAAACTGATATCCCCGGCTGTCATCCAAGCGATTTCAACGGCAATGGTTGCGCCATCGGTGATATCCGGATCGTCACCGGCATCTTTACGCACCGAAGCATAGCCTAGATCAGAAAATAGTTTCACGTCAAGTAGAGGAATAGTCAAGACTTGTCCCAAAGGTAATTTGATGTCTACCACTGAAGGCGTGAGATCACAAAGGGCCAAAGTTGCAGCTTTCGCTGCGGCAGCCGCGCAAGTGCCGGTGGTGATACCGGTACGTAATTTTTGGTTGTTGGTTTCGTTCACTGTTTCTGAATTAATTTTAAACATTCGCCTGAATCACATCTTCAATCCACCCATTTAAATTGTCTGAATCCGGATTCACAAAATTTGAGGATTAACCACCGGATAACATTATAATTATATGACCATTTAAATTGTCTGAATCCGGATTCACAAGATTTGAGGATTAACCGGATAACATTATAATTATATGATTTTAATCCTGAAAATATTTGCCAAAAAACGGACTATAAATTTGCCGTACCAGCCGGCATTAACCAGCAAGGCGCGTCAATGCCATTAAGTTAAGCTTTGGAGTCCAAACCTTTAGATTTGGAAGTATTTGATTCTAAAGTACATAATCCAAATCTGAAGGTTTGGATTCCAATTAAATATTTCTTAACTTAATGGCATTGGCAAGGCGCGTGGAAGCGAGAGTGTGTATTATGTTTGCGTTACTGATTTTTCTGGATGGCGAGTGAGCTTTAATATAGACTATCAACATGACCGGTGTTATACTGATCGTCGTTCGTCAGAGCATTACTTTGATAATTACTAATGGTAACGAGAAATGTAGGGGCATCCTCTTGCGTTGCCTTTGGCTATTAAACTGAGAAATGATTTAGTGTTTGGTTACAAGATCAACATGAACCCGTTAAGATACACATAAATAGTCGTATATTGAATGATATACAACTGCCGGAATTACCTTTGACTCGTACATCGACGTTTTTATAGAACCACAAATAACTACAACTACAAGGATTGTATATAAGAAGGGATTTATTATAACTTGATGTTCAAGAGCCTTAGAATAAATTCTAAGGCTAAAAGCTAAAGTAGGCTAAAGCCTACTAAATCAGTTATTAATAATTAAGTGCCCTTTAGGGTACTTTGGCTTTTAGCCTCAGAATTTATTCTGAGGCTCTGTAAACTTTTGAAGGGTGCCAACCAAGGATCGAATCGATCCTTGGTTTCTGTGAAGTTATTTATTCTTTACGTCTATAGACTGATTTTAGAAAATAAATCCCTTCTTATATACAATCCTTGTAGTTATTCCTTTAAATGAGATAATGATGAGCCAAAAATCAAGTGTCATCGCTTTTGTTGATCGAAAATATCATTTCCAAGAATTGTTCGATACTCAAAGTGGTTTTTATGTTCGCAGTGGCATTCTCAAAAAATGTGCGGATTCCAATAAACCCATTGACACCGGAATTGATCCCTTTATGAGATGTATGCCTTTTTTAATTGATATTGGTATCATGGGACAATGTGAGCATGGTGGGAAAGGTTTATGTACTCTGGCTGGTGTTGAGTGTTATCAAAATGGGCTCAATATCAAACAGCACAATATGTCTTTGCAAAATTTCAAACAGATCGTAAGTCAAATTAAAGGCAAAACCTTTCAATGTGCGTTGGGTGGCAGGGGTGATCCGAATAAACATCCCAATTTTGCCGAAATTTTGTGTCATTGTCGTGACAATAATATCGTTCCCAATTATACTACCAGTGGTTTTGGCTTAACCGCTTGGGAGGTGGCTATCACTAAAAAATATGTCGGTGCTGTTGCCGTCTCTTTTTACCGGCATAAACACACTTATCGTGCTTTGGACCAATTTATCAGCAGTGGTATAAAAACGAATATTCATTATGTACTGTCTAATAATTCAATAGATGAGGCAATTGCCAGATTAAAAGCTAATACTTTTCCGCAAGGGATTAATGCCGTTGTTTTTCTGTTGCATAAACCAGTTGGCTTAGGTAGCGAAGCCAATATGCTAAATCCAAGCGATAAACGCCTCCGCAGTTTTTTTGAATTAATTGATAATACTAAATTCCCTTTCAAAATAGGATTTGATAGTTGTAGTATTGCCGGTATTTTAAATGCCACTCACCAGATTGATCGGAGGACGATTGAAGGTTGTGAAGGTGGCCGTTTTTCATGCTATATAAGTCCGGACATGAAAATGTCCCCTTGTTCATTTGATCAAGAAATGAGATATGCCGTTGATTTAACGCAATATTCAATAGAGGAAGGCTTCCATAGCGACCGGTTTAATTCTTTTCGGAATTTCCTCAGATATTCTTGTGTTTCTTGTCGAGACAAAAATGAATGTATGGGAGGTTGCCCCCTAGTGCCAAAAATAACTTTGTGTAATCGATCAACCAAAAACCAGAGGTATCATTATGAAAATACGCAGTGATTTTGTCACCAACTCATCCAGTTCTTCTTTTGTCATTGCGACGAAGGAAGAACTTACGAAGGAAAAGTTGTATAGGATTTTCCATCTCTCAGACGATCATCCCCTGAAAGAGATTGCGGATACGATTTTGGAACGTGCCGACAAAATCACAGAGGATGAATTTGTAAAAAATCACGAATACGGTATGAAACATGGCAGATACCAGGATTTCCTTGGCAAGGATTATTTTCTTTATGATGGTTATGTTCCAGATGATGGTTCTCCGGCTGATGGCTATTTGTTCAACATTACCGAGTTGAAGGTACCGGAAGAGAATTTTATATTGCTCAATGATGTTGGTTAGGAACGTGCATAAATTAAATTCGACAACATAGGGGCAACCATAAAGGATTGCCCCTACATCAATCAATGTTTGGGGCAATCTTTTGTGGTTGCCCCTACGTTTCCTAAGTTGTTTCATGCACGTTCCTTAATTAATTTCTGGTTCCCACGCGCCAGTGCTCATCGTTATACACAAGTCTCCCTGAAGGTTTTGAAATTTACGAACATCCGACGCAAAAGTTGTTCTTAGAAAAAAGATTGTTTATACTGTCTGGCATGAAGAAATTAATATTGTCGAAGCGGCGGTTAACAAATATTCTGCCATCAAAGATTTTTTGGTTAAAGCCGACAGCCATATTTTAACGGTTTATAAGGGGAGGATGGATAAAGAGGAATTGACAAGCCTATTATCTGACAGAACGCCGGAAGAATTAGAACGAATTTTTGCGAAAGAACAATCTTACATTCCAGAGATGCGTTTTATTTTACAAGATGAACAAACTAGAAATTTTACGGTTCAACGATGGTGTTATTTAGGGAGTGTTGATGATTGGGTAGATTTGGAAACCACTAATGATTTGGCGCAACTTGCCAAAACTTATTGCTACCATTTAGGTAGAGAATCTTATTATGAATTAGAATCACCTGATTGTATTTCCTCGGGTGGTTTTATTATTAAAATTGGATAAGGAATTATATATTATGATGAAACGTATATCAGCCGCTAAGGCTTTTAGCAATCAAGCCGATGCTCTCCAAAATCAACAAGAAGTTTCAGGTGACTATTTAGATACACCGGCTTTGTTAAGAAAAGAAGTTAAAGAAGACAAGCCTTCTGCCAAAGCAAAAAAAGCAGAAAAAACACCTTATAACGCGAAATACGTGCCGATGCCAGCCTCACAACCGGACTCATCTGGACAATTGCCGTTGGGCAATCTTGTCACTTCAGAAGAACTACAATTAGAAAAAGAACCCATTAAAGTGCGTGAAACCGGTTTTTGGTGGTGGCGACGGATTGTTGTTCCCCCTAATGCTTATGTTGTTCATACACGTATAGGGCGTGATGCACCGGTTACTACCGGTTTAGGGAAATCATTTCGGTATAATCCTAATACAGATGCTTATTTAGTGGTGCCAGCCGCCATGCAAACCATTGGCATCGTGGCAAGATGTATCACAAAAGAGAAACAGGGTATTAATATTCTGGCTTATTTGCAATGGCAAATGCATAATTTTTCAATCGCTTATCAGAAGTTGGATTTTTCTGATAGTCGCGATCCGCTTGGAATTGTGAATGCACAATTGAGTGAACAAGCCGAGGCAGCCATTAAAGATAAGATTGCCACGATGAGCGTGGAGGAGGTTTTAACTGATAAAGCACCCGTTATCGAAGAACTCACTAAGCGTCTTGAAGCCGTCACTGAAGGGCGAAACCATGAAGCGGGAAACGCACATGAGGGTTTAGGCATTAAAATTGTCACCGTCCAAATTCGGGAAGCCTTTGTCAGTTCCAAGAAACTTTGGCAAGATTTACAAGCACCATTTCGTCATCAGCAAGAAAAAGCCGCTCGCATTAGTGAGTTGGCAATGCAGAATGAGGTTCACAAAAAAGAACTGGAAAATCGCCAGTTAAAGGAAACCCGTGAAACGGAAATCAATGCGGCTATTGAACAAGTTAAGCAAACCAAGCAAACGGAAGCACTTAACTTAAAATTAGCCGAACAGTCCATTCGTTTTACGAAAGAACAAGAAGCAGAGCGGCAAAAAATTCAACTGGAGGAGCAAACAACGCTGACAAAGCAAGCCTCGACGTTGAAAATTCAAGCCCATGAACAAGAAACAAGCCAACAGCAAATTCAACTCGAAGAAAAGACGGCCTTAGCAAAGCAAGCCTCGGAGCAACAAATCCAAGCACAACAAGCGCGTTTGACTTACGAAAGTCAATTAGCTGAATTACAACGGGTGCATACAAAAACGTTGGAACAGGCAAAATTGGACAATGAAGCCAATAGCAACCAAAAAACGTTGCAGACGGAACAAACGTTACACATTTTGGCTGAAGAAAGCCGGTTAAATGTGGCCAAAATGGAAGCCGAACAACAGCGACTTGAACAGAATGCTAGGCTCAAAAAACAAGCCGCCGAATTGAAGTTACTCATTCAAGAACAAGACAATTTGCTTGAAGCCAAAGCACTGGAAACGTCTATTGCTTACCAAAAACAATCGCAGTTGGCGGAATTGGAACTAGAAGAAGCTAGTAATAAAGTTAAAATGGCACTGCGAGAAAAGGAAATGGGGTTAATTCGCCTAGAACAAGAAACCCGTAATTTGACGAATGAATCTGATTTGTTGAGACGGCTTATTGATAAATCTGCTGAGATTGCGGCTGAAATGCCAGACATTCAAGAACTGAGAGTGTTACAAACCGGAGGTATGAATGGGGATATCACTTTTGATGCGTTTTCCGCGTTTGTCGCCAAAATGTTGGCAGTCGCTGAAAGTTTGGGGATACCGTTAAATGAACCTAAAACCGTATCGCCAGCCCAAAAAAAACGACATTAAATCTAACTGCTGGACGGAGTTTGCAACCCCGTCCGAAACGTTTCCGATTCAATCTAAAACGTTATGGAGCCAGTTGCAAACTGGCTCCAGCAAAAAAAACCTGACCGGTTTCAAAAACCGGTCAGGTTTATATCACCACTACCGTTACTATCTTATGTAAGAAGGAAAAGGTCACTCACAGGCAATTTCACCATTCGTGCCGGTGACTTCACCAGACAACTCAATGTGAAACAACTGACTTTCACCTATTTCAGATGTAAGTTTTATGTTACCAGATGGTTCACCGGCTAGAACCGGTTTGTCGTGGGTGTCACTGGTGTTAACATCCACATCAAACTCCGGTATAGCAACCCATCGAGAGCCATCAATTTCATACTCGACTTTGCCATCAGCACGGAACATGTAGTCCAAACATATATCGCGATCCCGTCCCGGTATTGCTACTTTTTTCACTTTTTCAAAGCTTGCCACAGTGACTGGATACATCGTTTGCATCATACCACCAACGTACACCACTTTAGCAACTTCATCAACACCGACAGTACCAGAAAAGATAATGGACGGCTCCCGGTCAGTTCCAACTATAGTTTCACTGAAAATACCCACCACCGGGGCAGTTCTACCAGATATCTCAATGAGTACTTGAGCGTTTTCCTTAACTTCGACACCACCGACTACCTCAATCTCAAATAATAGTTCTGGCTCCGCCACTGGCATCAAGGTTACTTTTAGACTGTCATTCGTGACGATTTCATAATGGCCCACTTCATTTTGCAAGCAGCTTGACGTGCCTTCCTCAAGTTGCTCTATCATGGGAATGAAAGTGGCATCTGAGTCTGAAGCCAAAATACCGGTGTCGAGTTGTTCTAAAGAAGAAAATGGACAGCCGGCCTCATTCAACTCTACCAAGATTGTTTGTGTCGTCTTGCCTACGGTTAAACTCACGTTTAAATCTGGCAGTTCCGGTAACACAATGGCTACTGGCAGTTCCCGTTTTTTAACAAACTTGGGCAGTATCGCTTTACCAATTTTTAATTCCAATTTGCCAGTTGTCAGATTTATATTCACCTCTTCAGATCGAGACGAAAATACCTTTTTAACTTCTTCAAGGTTAACCTTTACAATATCAAGGTTTGAAACTATCTTGATAATATCGCCAACGGATAGTTTGTTTACTTCGAGTTTGTTCAGAATCTTAATATCAACAAGATTCAAGATGATCTCTGGAGCTAATCCAGCGATATATCCTGCCGTCAAGCTGTTTAAGATTTCCACCGAGACTTTCTCTGAGGTGAGCCCACTTACAGCTTCATAGTTGAGTTCTGCTACAGATAAGCCGGCAATGACTTTGGCATCTAGTTCAGCCACTTGGAATGGAGTTAAAGCACCGACTACTGACAGATATAAACTACCAACTTGTTCAGCCGTTAAATAACTGAAGACTTGGGGAACAAAATTGACAATTTGAATGTCTGTTAACGATTCAAAGATGTTAATAGACAATTTGTTTACTGCCGTCTCTGTCAAATTAAACTTGCCGTTTTCTTCTATAGTCCAATCAATTACGGTAAGGTACTTATCAAGGTTGTCTGCTTTTATAGCATCACGGTGGTTAAGAATTACCCAAGCCAACATGTTGTGGTTACTTGAGAGACATTTTAATGTTTCTTGGGAATCATCGGCTACCAACTTTTCTACTTCTTTCGGAGCGATGGACATCAGGATTTCAAGCCCCTGAGCAACCAAGATATCCTCATTTAACATACACATCTGCTCACTGGTGAAGCCGGCCAATGCTTCTGGGCTTATTTCAGCCACGTCGCCAACCGTCAAATTGACAATTACATCATTCTCCAATTCACTGACAGCCGCTGCATCCAACGTTACAAAATCAACCGTGATAGTTGTGTCATCAGTTGTCGATGGAGTTAGGGTTTCATCGTCAATAATAATAGTTGTGTCATCAGTTGTCGATGGAGTTAGGATTTCATCGCCAAGAATAATAGTTGGAGTGCTTGACTCATCAACGATTATTATTGAGTCTTCATTTTCAAGCAAGAAATTGATGTCAGTTTCAACCCACTCATCTTGAACTTCTTGAGGCATAGTATCAAAGAGGATTAAAACGTCTTTTTTTCTCATACCTTCAAAGAAAATCCATGACACAAATGAGTCCGTCATGTATTGATAAACCTTTTTAGGCACTTTGAACCGGATGACTAATTGGTCATCCTCGACAATTTTAAAGCTGACTTTAAAGCCCTTGGGTAAGTACGGTTTGTAGAACTTATTTATGTCTTTGTCCAAATCCTTCTTTTTAACTTTGTTAAATTCCTTATGACCGTGCTTGGTCTCAAATTCACCCGAAAACATACCCAACAACGTTTGTTGCGGTAGGGCCATAAACACCTGTGTCTTTGTATCTCTATCAAGATCATCACTGACATCGCGTAAATTCTCAATAAATTGAACCAGCTCAACGCCTTCTAAAGATGATACAAAGGAAACCGGCAACTTGGCAATCTCAGCTGCATCTATTGATGTTACATCAACGTCACCAACGAGCAGGTTAGATATTTTGGTTTCATTCCAACCGCCTTTTTTGACAACCGCAGCCGGCATAAGATCAAACAACGCAAATATTTCGTTGTTTTTTAAACCCTCAAAGTTAATCCACGAAATAAACCCCGTAGTCATGTTTTCAAACCACTTTTTATCCGTGATTTCAAACTTGACGCTAATTTTCCCGTGTTTGACCTTTACATTAGCATCAATGCCGGTAAGCAAGAAGTCTTTGTAGAAGTGTTTCACTTCACTCTCAATTATTTTGTCGTCTTTACTGTGTTTGGTATCAACGGAAGAAACAAATTGATCCTCAAGCAGGCGATGAGGAATGTTAAAGAGTATCCGCAGTCTCGTTTCATCATTCAGTGAGCCACCAATTACGGACAGCCGCTCCTTTAACATAATAAGCTGCGAACCGGTTAAGGAGGCAAGGTAGTCAATCGACAATGCTTCGATATCACTTACCGTTGACGAGGTTAAATCGACTTCAGTTTGTGTCAGGCGGATAATATCAGCATCGGTCCATTCGGCTCTTATGTCTTTTGGCATAAGTGCAAATAAATCAACCACTTGCTGTTTTTTCATACCGTCAACATCAATCCAATAGATAAAATCACGGGTCATGTACTTATAAGCCTTTTTGTCATCTAGCTTAAACGTGACTTTGATGC
>Ga0233403_10000854_pt1 | contig 14629 bp, 13 predicted proteins | sample Na_oxic_1_MG_FD_179866 | JGI IMG/M metagenome (GOLD analysis project Ga0233403, IMG submission 179866) | Seawater microbial communities from Saanich Inlet, British Columbia, Canada - Na_oxic_1_MG | ecosystem: Environmental > Aquatic > Marine > Inlet | place: Canada: British Columbia | collected...
CGCCTCTTGCTTTCATCCCAGGTGAAACCTGGGACAACCCCGATAGGGGTTGAATGTGAATAGCCCCAGGTGAAACCTGGGGAAACTTTCAAAAAGAGTTTTGCAAGAGGCTCTAAATTAAATAAAACTGAGCCTCTTGCAAAACTCCTGAAAGGCGAACATGATTACACGGATTTAAGGATTAACCGGATTAATATTTAAAAATATTTCCTAAAGAAACAATGTTTTAGACTCAAGTTTTTCGGAAAAAACTTGAGCCTAAAAAGTGACTGATTTTTAATTAGCGTCTCCGTTTTGCAAATCCCTATCCAGTTAATCCTTAAATCCGTTTAATCTTGTTCGCAGATCGAACATGAGTTTTGCAAGTCCCTCAACTGAAAATCATTAAGAATTTATTGAAGAAAATTCTAAAAATCGGTCAACTGAAGATTCAGACAAGAAAATAAATAAAAAAATCGGATTTTTTGATGACACTAAAAATGCTGGTACCTACTTATAAAATCGGTCATGTTAATGAATAGTGGGTAGGCTCATGAAATAAATGGCAATCATTTTGCTTAGGATTTGGTAAGTATCTAAGGAAAGGACAATTTTTTATACGGAATTTTTTGAGAAATCCGTGAAAATAACATCGTTCTATTATGAAAAATGAATTTAAAAGTATATACTTATAAAAATTAGAGGACTTTTGATACATCTACTTTTCAACAGAGGAAATACAATATGAATAGATTGATGAAAGCGGTAGCTACTGGTATTTATTTAGCCGTTAGCCTTGCGAGTGGCGTAGCGATGGCGATTGATGGTGCGAAGCTATACAAAGACAAAACCTGTAACATTTGTCATGGCGACGATGCCAAAACGCCTTTTTTGCCAGACTATCCTAAGCTCGCGGGACAGAACAAGAAATATCTCATCGCTCAGATGAGAGACATCAAAACCGGTGCACGTAACAATGGTTATACTGCTACCATGAAAGGTGTTGTGTCCCTAATGGATGATAATGAGATTGAAGCGATTGCTGAATGGCTAGAATCCTTGGGAACGAAAACAGAGCAAGCTTTGGAAACGAAGCAAGAAGCTTGGCAAAAAGAGGAACTACAGTATTTCAGATAGATCGTCTTGCGAAATATTCAAAAAACTTGAACCCAGTCCTGAAAAGCGGAAGTTTTCATACCTCCTCAGTTGTCTGTGGACTAGCCATTTTACCAAGCTTCGGCTTGGTACTCCAAAATCAATAATACCAAGCTTCGGCTTGGTATTCCAACCTTTTGTTAACATGATAAACAACAACCCCCAACCCATTCGCTGGCAAATACTGGACGACGCGCAAGCCGTTGCCGGTGAAGCTTGTCAGCGTATTTTAAGAAGCTCTCAACAAGCGATTGAAAAAAAAGGTTTTTTTAGTATAGTCCTTGCCGGTGGTAGCACTCCAAAGCAAACTTATCTCCTTCTAAAAAAAGCCGACACTAATTGGGCGCGTTGGCATATTTATTATGGTGATGAACGCTGTTTGCCCGAAGACGATGCCGAGCGCAATAGTGTCATGGTGGAACGTGCCTGGTTGCAGCATGTTCCCATCCCAACTGCCCAAATTCATCCGATACCAGCCCAGTTAGATGGGGTGGATGCTGCACGCCGCTACACGCTTACCGTCAAAGCGGCACTTCCTTTTGATATGGTATTGCTTGGTATCGGGGAAGATGGACATACTGCCAGCCTTTTTCCCAAACATGAACACTTACAACCGGAATCAGTCCATGCCGTCTTCAACGCACCAAAGCCGCCGTCAGAGCGTGTCACTCTTAGCGTAGAAGCTCTGTGCAACTGTGGCGAATTGCTATTTTTAGTCACCGGTGCCGAAAAACGAGAAGCCGTGGCAGCGTGGCAACGTGGTGAAAATTTGCCGGTTACCCAAATACGGCCAGCCAGTGGAGCGACTGTGTTAATTGATAAGGCGGCGGCGGGTTCAAGTTGATCAGAAAATATGATGACAGCAATTTCCGCTCGTCGGTTTGGTCCGGAAAGCTTTTCTGTCATTTTCTTGAAAAATAGCACTCCTACCAAAAATGAATTCCCTTGTCTCAAGAGCCGGTTAAAAGCATGAGCGGGAATTGCTGATATGATGAGAGGGTTTATTTTACTCAACTCGATACGAAGTTTCCTTCCTTGAAAAGTTGTTAATTTATTGTTTAAGCTATAACTGTTAAGGTCAATCACCCCTAAGCCCTCCGGGACTTAGGGGCTTGGATCGTGAGATTCAAGAGTAATTGGTTGATTAGAGGGCAATTCCGTCAGGAATTGCAGAAGTTGGGATGCGAGATACAGCCACACCTACGGGTACTCCACTAGCCCGTCGCATCTGTGATTTGTCTTTAAATGGACTTGAAAGAGTCGGTGAGACAAGTTTAGAAACCATCCTGAACAACCTCGAAGTGGATCAACGAGTTTGGTAGTTCTCGGCTTACAGCACTAAAGACTGCCACCTATTTGTTATTTTTAATGGGAGATTTTATTAATGGTTTACGTGATTTCAAAAAATGGTCAAGCTTTAATGCCAACAACTAGACACAGAAAAGTCAGGTTATGGCTAAAGTCAGGAAAAGCAAAGGTAATTAGCCGCGCCCCTTTTACCATTCAATTATTGTTTGAGACCGGAGATGTAACGCAAGACTTAACGTTGGGAATGGATACTGGCTTTGAAATCGTTGGGGTTAGTGTTGTTTCTGAAAAAAGGGAAGTCTTTTCTGCTGAAATCCAACTTAGGAAAGATGTTTCTGATAAGATGACAGAACGTCGTATGTACCGGCGTAATCGACGGAATCGGCTTTGGCATAGAAAACCGAGGTTTCTCAATCGTAAAAAAACTCAAGTCTTAGCACCAAGTGTTAAACAAAAAGTGGATTCTCATTTACGAATAATTGATTTACTGAAATCAAGATTAGCAATTACAAAAGTAATTATTGAAACCGGATCATTTGATCCTCACAAACTTAAAAAACCTGATGTCACCGGGAAAGCTTACCAACAAGGCGAACAATATGGCTATGAAAATGTCAAAGCATACGTTTTAGCTAGAGACCAACATCAATGCCAGGCTGGTAAAAAAGGATGTAAGCCAGTATTAAATGTTCACCACATTAAATTTCAATCACAAGGGGGAAGTGACAGTCCGGATAATTTAATGACACTTTGCGAAAAGCATCACGAGCAGTTACATGCTGGAAAACTTAAATTGAATGTGAAAAAGCACAAGTCCTTAAAGTCAGCAACCCTGATGAATATTATCAGAAGCCAATTGCTAAAAACTATGCAATCAGCGGTTGAAACATTTGGTTATATTACCAAGGCAAAACGCCAAGAACAGAATTTGGAAAAAACACACACAACTGATGCTTTTATTATTGCAGGTGGATTAAAAAAGCAACGTTTTCAAACATTTAAATTCTTTTTTAAACGTAAGAACAATCGCTCATTACAAAAAAATAGGAAAGGTTTTGCGCCCTCTATACGCAAACAGCGATATAGCATACAGCCACATGACTTGGTTGTTTGGCAAGGCAAGCAGTACAAGGCTATTGGTATCCAAAACAAGGGGACTTATTTAAAAATGACAGATGGTGTTAAAACGGTCGTGAAAAGCGTGAAACAGATTCAGGTGGTTTTTCACCAAAAGACTTTAGTTTCTGTATGAATGGACAATATCGAACCAAAAATCATTCAAAGTTTTTGATCACATACCTTATGAGTTTTGTTGTTAAATACCGGAAGAATCTTTTAAAAAAATATGGAGATGAGATTAAGGAATTAATTTTTGAAATTGCCAAACGATCTGATTTCGACATTTCTGAAATGGAAGTGGATAAGGATCATATTCATTTAATGGTTGATAGTGTACCCAAAATATCACCATTACAAATAGTTAGAAGACTTAAACAGGAAACAACCGTGAAAATCTGGAAACGACATCCGGAATTGTGCAAATATTTTTGGAAAGAGAAAACTTTTTGGAGCGATGGGTATTTTTGTTGTTCTATAGGCAATGCTTCTATTGAAACTGTAAGAAGATACATTGAATCCCAAGGTTAGTTAAATCGAAGAGTGGCGATTCATCCCCTCAGCTAAAGACTGAGGGGTTTTCTCGCCACAATTCTATAAATATTTTAGAAATCAACCCAGTTTTTGGCAAAAACTGGTTTTTTTTCTCTCTAAAAAACTGAGAAAAATTATCAAGTATTTACCGACTCTCAACTATTTGAATTTAAATAAAAATTAATTAAAATCGGCAAAATTTTCGCAACGAAAACCCAAAGTAGTGCCATTGAATTATTGATATGTGCCCTCATTTATCTTTCTAAGTCGTTTTTAACGAATATTTTTAAAAACCGGTTTTTCGACAGTTAGAACCGGTTTTGAAAACCGGTTTGATCTAAAAAAAGAAATATTGACGGTTTTAAGTATATTTATCTATTCATAACCTAAGGAGAGATATTACATGGCTGGACTTTCACAGCAGTTGGTTGAATCGGCCCTGAAGGAGTATATAGACCCTTACTTGCAAAAGGATTTAGTATCGGCCAAAGCGGTCAAAAATATTCAGATTGATGGCAACGTTGTCACGGTGGATTTGAGCTTTGGCTATCCGACAAAGGGTTATAATGACACCTTGAGCAATCAGTTAAAAAGCAAGATTGGTTCTTTGGACGGTGTCGGCACGGTTAATATTAATATCACCAATAAAATCATTGCCCATGCGGTGCAAAAAGGCGTTGATCCAATTAAAGGGGTCAAAAACATTATTGCGGTTGCCTCCGGCAAAGGCGGTGTTGGTAAATCGACGACAGCTGTGAACCTTGCCTTGGCTCTATCGGCCGAAGGTGCCAATGTTGGCATACTGGATGCCGACATTTATGGTCCCAGCCAACCCAGTATGCTCGGCATTAGCCTGCAACCGGAATCCAAGGATGGTAAAACCCTTGAACCGATCATGAGCTACCATCTACAATCGATGTCCATTGGTTATCTGGTAGATCAAGATACGCCAATGATTTGGCGAGGCCCAATGGTGACGCAAGCCTTGGAGCAATTGCTCAAAGACACATGCTGGTCTAATCTTGATTATTTGGTTATTGATCTACCGCCAGGCACTGGTGACACTCAATTGACTTTGGCACAAAAAATTCCGGTCAGCGGCTCTGTCATTATCACCACGCCTCAAGACATTGCGTTGATTGATGCCCGTAAAGGGTTAAAAATGTTTGAAAAGGTTAATGTACCCGTGCTGGGTGTGATAGAGAATATGAGTATACATATTTGTAGCCAGTGTGGCCATGAGGAACATATTTTTGGTCAAGGGGGGGGGTTACGGATGGCGCAGGAGAGTGAGGTTGATTTTCTCGGTTCCTTGCCGTTGGATATATCCATTCGTGAAGAAACGGATAACGGTAAACCTTCCGTTGTCGCTCAACCGGACAGCCGAATCGCGCAAATATTCCGCGACATTGCTCGCCGTGTTTCGGCCAAGTTGTCTTTACAGGCTAAAGAGTATACGACTAAATTCCCAACTATTAAAGTAGTTAATAATTAAATTAAACTTTTAACCAATCTGAGGTCTCAAAGACCTCAGATTTTTAGTCATCTTTTAAAAATCCGATATCCAAAAGACTTCGGATTTTTGCTTTTTTTTCAGTTGTTTGAAAAATATTAGGATTATTATTGAATGAGCATTAAATCTGATAAATGGATTCGCCGCATGGTGGAATCCCATCGCATGATAGAACCTTTTGAATCAGGACAAGTGAAGGAAAACGCGACCGGGCGATTGATTTCTTATGGCACATCTAGCTATGGCTATGATGTTCGCTGCGCCAACGAGTTTAAAATTTTTACCAACATTAATGCCACTATTGTTGATCCGAAAAGTTTTGACGCGGCGAGTTTTGTTGATGTGATATCTGATGTTTGTATTATTCCTCCTAATTCTTTTGTCTTGGCGCGAACGGTCGAATTTTTTCGGATTCCGCGTGATGTTCTAGCCGTGGTTTCAGGTAAAAGTACTTATGCGAGGATGGGTATTGTTGCCAATGTGACTCCTCTTGAGCCGGAATGGGAGGGTCATATTACCTTGGAGTTGTCGAATACTACGCCTTTGCCGGCCAAAATCTATGCTCATGAGGGCATTGCCCAAGTGCTGTTTTTTGGAGCGGATGAAATTTGTGAAACTTCCTATAAAGATCGTGGTGGAAAATATCAAGGACAAAAGGGGGTGACTTTGCCTAAGGCTTAGTCAGGCAACTCCAAATAAAATACCCATTCGGGGCTGGAGCAACGGATTGCCCCTACAAACCCTCAATGATCCGTAGGGGCAATCCGTTATGGTTGCCCCCAATCCGTTATGGTTGCCCCCAATCCGTTATGGTTACCCAATACTGTGGGTATTTTAATTTTTTGGAGTTACCTTAGGTGGCTACCTTGGCAGCTCCGAAAAGCCCATTAAATATTCGTCTACCGCTCGCGCTGCCTGTCGCCCTTCCCGAATCGCCCAGACGACAAGTGATTGTCCTCGACGCATATCACCAGCCGCAAATACTTTATCGACAGAAGTTTGATAGTTATTGGTATCGGCTTGGACATTGCCTCGTCCATCCAATGTCACGCCCAATTCGTTGAGCATTCCTTCCTGAACCGGGTGTACAAAGCCCATCGCTAATAAGACTAAATCCGCCTTCAATTCAAACTCACTACCAGGGATTTCTGACATCTGCCAGCGACCTTTGTCGTCCTTTTGCCAATCGATTCGTACCAGATTGACTTTTTGGACTGAACCATTTTGTCCCTCAAAGAATTTGGTTGAAACGCTCCAATCTCGCTCACATCCTTCTTCTTGAGATGAAGAAGTCCGCAGTTTATTGGGCCAATTGGGCCAAGTCATCTCCTTGTTTTCTTTTTCCGGCGGTTTGGGTAAAATTTCTAATTGGGTGATCGATGCTGCTCCCTGACGTACCGAGGTACCAATACAGTCAGAGCCGGTGTCTCCGCCACCAATCACGACCACATGTTTGTCGGTGGCAACGATAGCTTGCTCTTCGGGTATCTCATCCCCAAGGACCCGCTTGGTTTGTTGAGGCAGAAATTCCATCGCGAAATAAATGCCTTTTAAATCGCGCCCTGGCACCGGCAAATCGCGGGATTTTTCTGAACCTCCAGTTAATACAACAGCCTCGTATTCTTCTAGTAATTGTTTGGCCGGAATATCAACACCAATATGAGTATTCGGGCGAAATATCACGCCTTCGGCTTGCATTTGTGCCATTCGGCGATCAATCAGTTGTTTATCCATCTTAAAGTTCGGAATACCGTAGCGTAGTAAGCCGCCAATCCGATCATTTTTCTCATAAACGACTACATCGTGTCCGGCTCGTGCCAGTTGTTGGGCACAAGCCAGTCCGGACGGCCCCGAACCGACAATGGCAACTCGTTTGCCCGTGCGATGGGTCGGAATTTGGGCTTCAATCCATTCTTGTTCCCAACCTTTATCAACGATGGCACATTCAATGGTTTTAATCGTGACCGGTTTGTCAGTCAGATTCAGAGTGCAAGCTGCTTCGCACGGGGCCGGACAGATTCTGCCAGTAAACTCAGGAAAGTTATTGGTACTGTGCAAAACAGCCAACGCTTGGAGCCATCGATTTTGATAAACCAAATCATTCCAGTCTGGAATGATGTTATTGATGGGGCAGCCATTGTGACAATAGGGAATGCCACAATCCATGCAGCGTGCCCCTTGTCTGATGATATCGTTTTCGGCGAGCGGAATCACAAACTCACGATAGTGAGAGATGCGAACGGCCACCGGTGCATAGGTACGTTCTTGACGTGGGATTTCCATGAATCCAGTTGTTTTGCCCATTTATATTTCCTCCAAAAAAAAAGATTTGCAACACACCATTCCCTATCGGGAAATTTGTTAATACCGTATAGAGGACAAGCATAAAGGAGATTGCCCGGTATGAAGTTTCCAGCTAAAGTATTATAAGTTTAGGCGACTAAATACTCCAATCTTCTATTTCCAGATTTTTGATTCGGCCAAAATGTTTTCGGTTATGCGTCACTAACACCAGTTCATTTTCTATCGCGATGCTGGCGATTAGAATGTCCATGTTGTCAAGTGGTTTTCCTTGTTTTCTGAGCATGGCATAGATTTCGCTGGCAATTTGGCAGGAATAATCGGTCACTGGTAATAAGACGGTGCTGTCTTTCATAAAGACTTGGAATTTGTCCAATTGTCTGTAAGCATCTTTGTGCTTTAAGCCGCCCAGCATTTCGTAATAACTAATGATGCTCAGATTGATTTTATCGTATTTTTTTAAATACTGTTGGAACTTTTCTACTATATCAGGATGATGGCGTAGAAAGTAGGAAAGTGTGTCCGTATCAATCATTGAAGGTTTCACGAGTTCACCTCAGTGAGTGTAAAAGCATTTTGACGGTGTTTTTCAATATCTTGTAAAAATTCTTGAAAATCTTCTTCTGGCATGTCGTTCCAACTGCCAGCGTATTTCATAATCTGTTGGGCATTCTGTTCTGAAGTGGCTTTTCGTAGGGCCTCTTTTTTGGTACTGCTATTTTCAAAAAGGGACATGGAAAGGCGTGATAATGTTCTGATAAATTCTTGATAAGTTAATCCGGTCATTTCAACGGCTTGTGGTAGAGAAATTTTGCCCAGGTTGTACCATTTGGCGGCGGCCAAAATTTGTATTTCTTTGGACAATTGTTGTGGTGTTTGGTGCAAATTAGAAAAGACTGAATCTGGTAATTCTATTTGAAGTTTTGTCATAAACTCCCTCTGTATGTTGATAACTGTTTGAAGAATTTTACGCGACCATTAATGTTGTTGGAGTCCAAAGCTTTAGCACACTTCCAAAGTAAATAAATGTAAGAACAACGTTTGGGAAGTTCCAAGATTTATCGATGACTCCAAAACCACCAAAGCTGAAGCTTTGGACTCCAACAACCCATCGAGAGAATATTATCCGAGTACTACTGTGCTTGGTTCATTTGCATTTGTTGTAATGCTCTTCTATAATCGACTGGCATGATTTTGACAAATTTGGGTAAGTATTTGTCCCAGTTATCAAGAATTTCTTGTGCGCGGCTGCTGTTGGTGTAATGCTGATGTCTCCCAATCAGGGTCTGGAGACGATTCGCGTCATTGCGCGTCATATCGTGCATGACGTTGACTAGCCTGTGTGATTCTAAGTCGCCGCTTTGATGGTAAACGTTTTCTAATGCCTCTTCTTCTTTAACCACCGGTTCTAATTCGACCATCGACAAGTTGCAACGTCGTTCAAAATCACCGGCTTCGTCTAGCACGTAGGCAATGCCGCCGCTCATTCCAGCGGCAAAATTGCGCCCGGTGCTACCAAGGACGACTACCACGCCGCCGGTCATGTATTCGCAGCAGTGATCGCCAACGCCTTCAACGACTGCAATCGCACCAGAGTTACGCACGGCAAAGCGTTCTCCCCCCACACCTCGGAAGTAACATTCACCACTAATCGCGCCATAGAGGACGGTATTGCCAACGACGATGTTTTGTTCGGCGACAATCGGGCATTCTTTGGGTGGATAAATGATTAGGCGGCCGCCACTGAGGCCTTTTCCGACATAGTCGTTGGCTTCGCCGATCAGTTCAATGGTGATCCCGTTGCTGACGAAAGCACCAAAGCTTTGTCCAGCACAGCCGGTGACTTTGATGTTAATGGTGTTTTCTGGGAGGCCAGTATGTCCATAACGTTTAGCCACTTCGCCAGACAGCATAGCCCCAAAAGTACGGTTGCTGTTGCAGATAGGCATGTCAATTTGGACCGCTTGGCGTTGTTCTAAGGCGGGTTGAGCGAGTTCAATGAGCCGATTGTCCAGTGCCTTGTCCAAACCATGATCTTGTTTTTCGCAGTTATGGGTGGCGACTTCAGGGCCAACTTCTGGGCGATATAAAATACGTGAGAAATCAATGCCTTTGGCTTTCCAGTGGGTGATTGCGCGACGCATGTTGAGTTTGTCGGAACGGCCAATCATTTCATTGACGGTGCGGAAACCGAGTTTGGCCATCCATTCTCGCGCTTCTTCGGCAATGAAGGTTAAGTAGTTAACCAGATGTTCTGGTTGTCCAGAGAATAGTTTGCGTAATTGAGCGTCTTGGGTCGCAACGCCGACTGGACAAGTGTTGAGGTGACATTTACGCATCATAATGCAGCCGACAACAATCAGGGCGGCGGTGGCAAAGCCAAACTCGTCGGCACCTAATAGGGCTGCTATCACTACATCGCGCCCCGTCCGCAAGCCACCGTCTGTTTGCACCGCAATACGGCCCCGTAATTTATTCAGTACTAAGGTTTGATGGGTTTCTGCTAAGCCGATTTCCCACGGTGAACCGGCATGTTTGATGGAAGTAATGGGACTGGCTCCGGTGCCGCCATCATAACCAGAAATAGTGACATGATCCGCGTGCGCTTTGGAAACGCCCGCAGCTACGGTGCCTACCCCGATTTCAGATACCAGTTTGACACTAATTCTGGCTTCGGGGTTGACGTTTTTTAGGTCGTGAATCAGTTGCGCTAAGTCTTCAATTGAGTAAATGTCGTGGTGTGGTGGTGGCGAAATCAGTCCAACGCCAGGGGTGGAGTGACGGACTTTGGCAATGGTTTTGTTGACTTTGTGGCCGGGCAGTTGTCCACCTTCGCCGGGTTTGGCACCTTGGGCGATTTTGATTTGAATGTCGTTTGAATTGACTAGATATTCGGTTGTGACTCCGAAGCGTCCAGAGGCGACTTGTTTAATCGCGGAACGCTTGGAATCTCCATTGGGTAGTGGGACATAGCGTTCTGGTTCTTCACCGCCTTCACCAGTATTCGATTTACCGCCCAGACGATTCATCGCAATGGCTAAGGTGGTGTGAGCTTCATAGGAAATGGAGCCAAATGACATGGCTCCGGTTGCGAAGCGTTTGACGATTTCTGAAACCGGTTCTACTTCTTCTAATGGGATGGGTTGTTCGGCAAACTTGAATTCAAATAGTCCGCGCAGCGTCAGTAAGCGCTCATTTTGCTCATTGATTTCCTTGGCAAATTCGTCGTATATGGCGCGATTGTTGGTGCGCGTGGCTTGTTGTAGCTTAGAGATGGTTTGGGGTGTCCAAGCATGTTGTTCGCCGCGCACTCGATAGGCATATTCGCCACCTACGTCTAAGGCTTCCCGATAGAGCGGCGCGTCACCATAAGCCTGGCGATGTTTCCGCACGGTTTCTTCGGCGAGTTCGGTTAAGCCGATACCTTCCGTTTTACATTTGGTGCCGGTGAAATATTGTTCGATAAAGTCGTCTTTTAGGCCAATCGCATCGAAAATCTGGGCACCGCAGTAGGATTGATAGGTAGAGATACCCATTTTGGACATGACTTTGAGGATGCCCTTGTTGACGGCTTTGATGTAGCGTTTCTGAATTTCTTCGGTGGTCAGTTGTTCTGGCAATTGAGATCGTAGGGATAGGAGGGTATCGAAGGCGAGATAGGGATTAATGGCTTCGGCTCCGTAGCCGGCGAGTAAGCAGAAGTGTTGCACTTCGCGGGCTTCGCCGGTTTCGACGACTAAACCGGATTCGGTGCGTAAGCCTTTATGAATCAGGTGGTGATGAACCGTTGAGGTGGCTAATAGGGCCGGTATGGCAATATGATCGGTATCGGTTTCTCTATCGGACAGTATTAAGATGTTATTGCCGGATAACACCGCTTCTTCTGCTTCGGTGCATAACCGCGTTAACGCATTTTCCATGCCAGAGGCGCCCAGTTCAGCCAGATAGCAGATGGTCAGGGTTTTGGTCCGAAAAGCACCGTTGGTGCGTGTTTCAATCCGTCGCACTTTTTCTAGGTCGGTGTTTGTCAGAATCGGTTGATGGACTTCTAGCCGTTTATGGCTAGTTCCTTGGCGGAATCCTAATAAATTGGGACGGGGGCCTATCATCGAGACTAATGACATGACCAGTTCTTCTCGAATCGGATCGATGGCGGGATTGGTGACTTGGGCGAAGTTTTGCTTGAAGTAGTCATATAGCAATCGGGGGCGATTCGATAAAACCGCTGGGGTCGCATCGACGCCCATGGAGCCAATTGGGTCTTGTCCACTGATAACCATTGGCATTAAGAAGAACTTGATATCTTCTTGGGTATAACCAAAGGCTTGTTGGCGATCCAATAGTGTATCAGCTTTGGGCGGCATCGCTGTCACTTCGGGAGGCAGTTTTTCTAGCCGAATTTGGGTTTCGTTTAACCAATCTTGGTAGGGTTCGGCGTTGGCTAATTGGGCCTTTAATTCGTCGTCGTCAATGATTCGTCCCTGTTCGGTGTCCACTAGGAACATTTTACCGGGCTGTAAACGCCATTTTTTGACAATTTTATGTTGGGGGATGTCCAGTATGCCCATTTCTGAGGCCATAATGACCATATCGTCGTTAGTAATTAAGTAGCGTGCTGGGCGTAAGCCGTTTCGGTCCAGCGTTGCGCCAATTTGACGGCCATCGCTGAACGCAACTGCGGCTGGGCCGTCCCAAGGTTCCATTAGGGCAGCGCGGTATTCATAAAAGGATCGGCGTTTGTCATCCATTAATGGGTTATCGGTCCAGGCTTCTGGAATCAGCAGCATCATGGCTTCGCCTAAGCTGTAGCCGCCGGTGACGAGCAGTTCGACGGCGTTGTCAAAACAAGCTGAGTCTGATTGTCCTTCGGCAATGATGGGCCATAGTTTGTCCAAGTCATCGCCCAGTAATTCTGATTTCATCGAATGGCGACGGGCAGCCATCCAGTTCAGGTTGCCGCGCAACGTGTTAATTTCGCCGTTATGGCAAATCATGCGGAAAGGTTGGGCTAAGTCCCAGGTTGGAAAGGTGTTGGTCGAAAAACGTTGATGGACTAGGGCTAGGGCGGTTGTCATGCGTTGATCTTGTAAGTCGGGGTAGTATACGCCGACTTGATGGGCGAGTAACATGCCTTTGTAGAGCAGGGTGCGGGAAGAAAAGGAGGGTATATAGAAATGGGCTTTGTCAAGGTTCAGTTCACGCACGACGGCATGTTCAATGACTTTGTGGATAACGAAGAGTTTGCGCTCGAACGCGTTTTGATCGGCGCAATTGTCTCCGATGGCGACAAATACTTGCCGAATGATGGGTTCAATGTCTTTGACGCTGTCGCCTAAGCCGCTGTTGTTGGTCGGTACATCGCGCCAGCCGAGTAGGATTTGGCCTTCTTCGGCAATGACTCGTTCTATCAGTTGCTCGCAAGCGGCACGGTTCTCAGCAGTACGGGGCAGAAATATCATGCCGACTCCATAGCTACCTATCGGCGGCAGAGAAGTGGCAAAGCTGGCTTGGCACTCTTCACGCAGGAAGGTATCCGGGGTTTGGAGGAGGAGTCCGGCACCGTCACCGGCGAGCGGATCGGCTCCTACGGCACCACGATGGGTCAGGTTTGTTAGAATTTCTAGGCCTTGGTTGATGATGTCATGACTTTTATGGCCTTTGATATTGACGATAAATCCAATTCCGCAGGCATCGTGTTCGTTGTCTGGATCGTAAAGCCCTTGTTCGGGTGGAAAGGCGCTGTGTTTCATTAAGTTTTCTCCGTTTTTTTTGGTAACTATTTGGTTGGTTTATAGGAAATGTGATATCTAGCTTTCCATAACAATATTTGAGTCTAAACGTTGCCCAGGTTTCACTATTAAATTGCTGGTGTTACAAGTTAAAAGACTTTTGCTTACTGACATTATATGTTAAGTCTGATAAATAATGTTCGAGGCTCATTCGTTCCAGACGCTCGTGCAAGGCTACGCGTTGCACTTCTAAGAATAATTATAGAAATCGGATTGGTTTTGAAACCGGTCAAGTCGATTTTTTCATTATAAACAATCTTTGTCATTATTAAGATAAAAGAAATATTTTTTTTCTAACAAATAGCAGTTATTTAATGTTAGAAACTTTATTCAGGGTTGTTATGATTTGAGAGACTCTGGATTCAAATGGGTGCGATTCGTCTCCTGGGTACCGGACAAAAAGTTGGTAACCTATTGAATGCGGATTCATTGTTTTTTGACGAGTTGGTGTTCTATAAATAAATATTTTATATTATAAGGACTTACAAAATTCATGAAAGGCGAACATGATTACACGGATTTAAGGATTAACTGGATTAATATTTGAAATATGAAGTTCTGGTAAAACTCTTTTTCCGGCTAAACTTTAGCCTAAAAGCCATTATATGAAAACAATAACTTTGATCACAAATGCTCGGCGCGTGAATTGTTCTTGTATTTTGGCACGGATGTCTTTGACAAGCAGCGGCAGATATTCCATCACTTATGAGTCCTATTGATTGATTATACTGCAATAGTTCATAATATGTGATTTTAAGAAAACGACTAATTTAATGACTTTAATCAACTATGATTAGCATTAATTTTACTCCAGATAATATAATCATCCCCATCCTCGTGTACAACAAAGAGTTGAGGTTTTATTGTTAAAATCTAAAGGGGTAGCGCATAAAGAAATTGCTAGATTAACCGATTTATCCATTAATACTATAAA
>Ga0233403_10000855_pt1 | contig 14627 bp, 14 predicted proteins | sample Na_oxic_1_MG_FD_179866 | JGI IMG/M metagenome (GOLD analysis project Ga0233403, IMG submission 179866) | Seawater microbial communities from Saanich Inlet, British Columbia, Canada - Na_oxic_1_MG | ecosystem: Environmental > Aquatic > Marine > Inlet | place: Canada: British Columbia | collected...
CCACCACTGTTGACGACTAAATATCTCATTTTTCGGCGTTTCACGAATTAACTTTATCATGAATGTACTCTCCAATTGTTGTTGATATCAAATACATTACGTCTGCCACTTGAATTGAGAATAAGACTGCGTTTTTGTTCAAATAGCTCTAATACTAATCTATCACCCGGTTTGCCGGATGCGTCTAATACATTATCACTCGTGCCGGGGTGAGAATGTGCAGACCATTTATAACCCTGTCTTTTTAGACTGAGAATAGCTTTTTCAGTCAAAGGCACACCATAAGATTCTCCCCTAATTAATAACCGTTGACTACCACGAGTAAACAGTGCAAACTCATCCCCCGTTTTCGCAGTCAATGCGGCTAAATCAGAGACTTTAATTTTGGATTTATGGAATTTAGCATTTGACAAAGAATACGGTACTTGATTAAGAATGTTAAGTTGTCGTTTAGAAGGTTCAGTGAATCCATAATAAATGGCAGAAGGCGTTTTATCGGCATAAATAGTACCTGTTAATTTTTTTATCCAAGTATGGATTAAATGTAATAATTTCATCAATTGTCATTTAGTAATTATCAGTTTTTGAACAGGATTTAACGGATTAAAGGATGGACAGGATTATTTATATTGATAGTGTAACAGATTTGCGAATTAATATTTAAACATTTTTAGTTTTTCAATTCATAATAATTTTTAATCCTGTTAATCCTTTAATCCGTTTAATCTTGTTCAAACATTGTTGATAAGGGTTCACTTGTCATATAGTGGGTTACCTGAATCACCCCAAACTACCATGCTTTTATTACCATATCACTTCAACCGGATATTGTACAAATAGACTATCAGCCGTGATTATAGGTATTTGTTCCATCCTAGCTTGTGCAATCAGTAAACGGTCAAATGGATCTTTGTGAAAGAATGGCAGATTGCTTAATTCAAAAATATGCTTTTGTTCAATGGGCAAAATTCTCAAATCGTTAAGTAAACATTGCTCTTCAATCATTTCTGGTAAAGGCACATCAAATTGAAGCTTACCTAATTGATTTTTAATCTGCATTTCCTTTATGCTTGCTACACTTAAATATGCAATATTATTGGCATCTTGATAAATGTCTAAGACAAGCTTCGATACTTTTTGTGGCTCATTTCTTAACCACAGCATGAGTATCGAATAAAAATTTCTTCTTTATCATTTATCCGAATCTCCAAGCCAAAATTCATCTGGTAGATGGGCATCAAAATCATCACTGATGTGTATTTTTCCAATATACTCACCCACAGTACGTTTTTTAGGCAGTTGCTCACTTTCTGCTTTCGAGGCAAAAGTTTCTTCGAGCCTTTTGCCTCGAAAAGTGTACCTACCATTTTCTTGAACTGTGGGTTTGATAATAATTTCTCCCAGTCTCACAGTAATGAAAACTTCATCACCAAGAGACAGTTGGGCTTGATTAAGCATTTCCGGGGTAAAAGATAGCCCTTGATGATTTCCCCATTTTTGAATAACGGCTAACATAATTATTTCTCCTAAGTTATCAGTCATTAATCACGAGCTGCCAATCAATCATTTTTGCCAACTCGTTATCGATGGCAATAAATTCGTTGGAGGTTAGGTTTAATTTAATCATTGGTATTTGATTGTTTTTGAACAGAATTAAACGGATTAAAAGATGAACAGGATTATTTATTTGTCTGAATCAGGGTTAACAGAATTTTAGAATTTTCAGAATAAAGTCAAAATCAAAACCATTTCTGGTTGGTTTGGTTTTCATTCTGTAAATTCTTTAATTCTGCAAATTCTGATTCTGACAATATTAAACGGATTAACAGGATTATTTACATTAGGAGTATAGCAGATTTGCGAAAAAAACGGAGATTTAATGCGCCCTTTTTTTAACAGTTATTTTTCAATATCAAAGTCAAAAGTTTGCGGCGTTACACCCTTTTTAACCTGAAGAACTTTGTATAGGAAATTCATAAATTCTTCAGGCGCATTCAAATCAGGGAATGCCAATTCTACGCGAATCGCGTCAAACATTTCGGCTTTTTTTCGTACAACATCCATTCTTTGATAATCCTCTCTCTCATCAAGAAAGCTCCAAAGCACATCATAAATTTTATCTACTATGTATTCGTCTGTTCCCGGCTCTAGCTCTTGTTTCAGATCAAATGCTTTCAATCTACTCATACTTTGTTATCCTCGCAATAAAAATGTGCATTCTACTATTATCAATTATGAAATATTATTAGTTATCAGTTATAAATACGGTTTAAATTGGTAATGTCAATTCATGATTATAAGTCAATCATTTTTGCCAAGTCGTTTAAAATGGCAATAAATCCTTTGGAGGTTATGTTTAATTTAATCACGTTTAATTTTAATCGAACCTATCCCACAATTCATTTTTAATCGCCCTGATATTTTTGTTAAGGTAGACGAACCGGTAGTCCTGAATAAAGTAGTGATTTCTCCAAAAAACCTGTCAGGTCTTTGAGACCTGGCAGGTTTAGCACTACCTATTGCAGGACTACCCAAAATTCATATCTGCTAACATCCCCGCTATATCAGTGGCATCATTGATTGAATTGGTTAATGGGCGATATTCATATTGGAGATTGCCTATGACTAAAGCCAATTGTGATATACCCGTCGTGCTTGTTGGCACCTCAACACGAGTTAAACCACAACGCGATGGTGTGCTACTATCAAAACCGTTTTGAATTGGCGGTACCGTTTCACAAGCCACCATGAAAAATAATAAAGTCAAAAAAGTGAGTGTTGCTTTCATAAATAACTCCTTCTTAAATGTGACTAACGGGGTTGCAAAGCTTGCCAGAAATACCCTTTTTGCCAAAAATAGTCTTTTTAGATGTTCAGAAATACCATTTTTTCAAAAAAGGGTTTTTCTATATTTTATTTTAACGGAAATCCTGGCAAAACCCCATCAATTTCCGCCATCAACCCAATCGTCTTTTCCAAGGCGGCGAGAATATAAAGGTAATGCTCACAATCATTATAACTTAATGCTCGCCCTTTTCGATCTTTGAGCCATTTATGACAGACTTGATAGCCACCAATATAAAATTGCCAAACAGTCGGTTTGACATTATCAAGATATTGGGTTTGGTTGATATAAATGCGCTCCCGATCTTCCTGGTAAGTGATTTTTTCGATTTGATTATCCCCTTCAATGGGAAAACCGCTCTCGCTTTCCATCTCATCGTCTTCCATCAAATGAATTTTCACCAACTTTTCACCTAATTGCGCCAATTGTTGAAATAATACCTTGTCGCTGGTGAGCGGTAAACGTGGAAAGTCGATTTTCAGAAATTCGCCATAGCGTTGACGATAGCTAGGCGCATGAAAAATGGCGTACATGTAGTAGAAAATATCAGTGGCACTGACAGTCGTTTGAAAATCACCTTGCCCTTCGACAATAAATTGGAGAGCTAAACGATTTTCCACGTCTTTAATAAATTTATCGGCAAAGTTCGGTTTTCTAGCTGGTAGCTGTTTATGACTACCGTTGCCATTACCGTTGAGAAATTCATCGGTTTTGGTGGGGTAGAGGTAAAGTGGGAATAAATAATCTATGCTTTGATTATCAGAACGAATGACACCATTACTAATAATGTTATTAGTTATTAAAAAGTAGCCACCTTTTGGGGAAGGTGGCACTTTACGAACCGTAATCAAACCTAAGTTGTCTCCGGCTAAGAGATGTTTCATGACTTCAGGGCGGGGTCTACAAATAAATCCTCGTGTTTGCCCTGTATAATAAGTGTATTTTATATCAAAAGGACGATATAAAATAGGTACAACGTGCGATTTATCAACATGATGTTCATTAATGTCGGTTTGGGCTAAATGTACTTTCCAATCTTGTACATCATTGCCTAATTGGTATTTCTCTCGTGCGGTTTCTGCTTCTAAACGGGCAAAATCTGACACGGTATCCATGACTGCTTTGGCAGAATCCTGAATGGTTAATTCATCCCGCGCTGTTACAATACCGACAGAATTAACAGGCATCATCTCAGTCACCTTCCACCCTCGCTCATACTCCGCAAGCAAATCCATATTCAGCGGTACAAATAGATAAAACGGCGATTGTGGTTTTAACTCGGTCCATTCCGTCTTGTTTATATCTTGCTCTGATAAGCACTGATATTTCTCCTCACGTTTTCCCCACAATTGGGCATGAGAAACCTTAGCATATTGTGTTTTCTTCTGATTATTTTTTATCAAAAGGCTAATGGCAACGCCTTGTTGAATCTCAAACACATTTTGATCGGGGCTACCATCGGGGGCGATTTCCTTTTTCCTCGCATTGCCATGCAAGTCCAAAAGATAAATCTCATCAAAATCGCTCATTAATGATTGCCGCATCCCGCGAAATGTTGGATTATCCAAATAAGCATGATTAGTCACGAAGCCTAAAACCCCATAACCGGTTTGCATAATGCGCCAGTGGGCAAAGCGAATGAATTTGACATAGTCATCATTTAACCATTTGGAATTACGCTCACCAAGCGGTTTGCCATCCACTTCAAAATAATTAGCGTCCTCACCACCGTGCAATAATGCTTTCATCCAATCACCGATATTCGCCGAATGCCCTGAATAGGGCGGATTCCCAATAATCACCATGACTGGCTTATCGGTTTTAATGTCTCTAGCCGCATTGGCTTCTTTCGAGAGCCACTGTGCCATCATCGTTTGCTGCACGGTGGTATGCGGTTCATCCAAGGTATTGGTCAAAAATACCCGTAAGCGTTCATCAGTCTGAAACTCGTAACCTTTTTCCTGCAAAGCTAAACCTAATTTAAGATGAGCAACAGTATAGGGTGCCATCAGCAATTCAAAGCCATGCACTCGTGGCAATAGGTGTTCAGTCACATATTTTGACCACATTCCCTTATTGCGTGTAAATTTCTGTTGATAAATCTGTTCAATCACGGCAAATAAAAATGTGCCAGTTCCCACTGCCGGATCAAGGATTTGTACTTGATGTACCGGTTCACCTTCGCCCAGTTGAATTTGACGGTTATCCGCTAAACCGTTTTTCAATTTAAAGGTTTGTTTTAACAATAAATCCACAGAACGCACAATATAAGACACGACGGGTTCTGGCGTATAATAAACACCGCGCACTTCTCGCAGTTTGGGATCATATTGCGCCAAAAAAGTTTCATAGAAATGGACAACAGGATCTTCTAAACGGGTGCGTTTCCCAAACTCGGCTAAAATTGAGGCAATATCAGCCCGATTTAATACTTCTACTAAATGTTCCACCGCCCACACTAAACGATCATCCAAATCCACCCCGGCGATTTGGTTAAATAAGCTACGGAGAAAAGGATTAGTTTTAGGCAGATGGTAAGCGGCATTCATTCGAGAAAAGTTTTCGCCACCTGCCATAAAACAACGAGCGGCAAATAATCCATAACAAATTGTTTGTGCGTACATGTCAGCAAATTGTGGCGCTGTTAATTCATCAAGTAAGACTTGACGAAAACTTTCTAGTTGTATATGTAAATAACCACTGCTATCCTTTTCCTGCTGATAGGCTTTTAAAATAACCGCACACATTAATCTGGCAATTTTCGCCAAGCGTTGCGCCAAATCTGTTGGATTTTTTAAGGTGATAACCCGTGTATTGATAAATGCTTCAATCAAATTGACAAACTCCGATTCCACTTTCTGCTGTTTCAAAACGCCTTGCTTATTAATTTCTGCCAGCCGCACCGTCATTTCTGGCTGATATTCCCCTTCCACAAACCAGCGAAATTCTAAATAATCTGTCAAAATCAGATTGTTTAAGGAATCTAAATAACGCTTAATTTGTTCCGTTTTCAGGCTCGACTCTAATGACATGCCAATATCTTTGGCTTCGATATAACCTAATGGGATATTATTCTCTTTGTTCAAGACAACATAATCTGGCGCACCGCAAGCAATTCGGGTAGGTTCATTCACCGCATTAACGTGCGGTGCCAGTGCTTCTATCAGAATTTCTAAAGCGGTACGGTGTGTGTGTTCTTGGACACTGTCGGTACTCAGATTTTGTTGAATTTGATTAAGATAATTTGTGATGGCTGTTTGCATAGTGAATAGTACCTATATAGATGTTCAGAATAAATTTTTAGAAACCCAAGAAATCCGATTTTTGGAAAAATCGGATTTCTAATGGCAACCCTTTTGAAAGTGAGGGCAGAAATACTCTTTTTTCAAAAAAGGGGCTTTCTATACTTTATTTTAACGGAAATCCTGGCAAAACCTCATCAATTCCCGCCATCAACTCAATCGTCTTTTCCAAAATAGCCACCAAACTTTTTTGGTAGGTGGGCAAAAAAATACCGGGGAGCCTTACCAAAACTACAAAAAACAAATTCTTGTATGGGCGAACATTCGTTATCGCCCTGATTGTGAAATTATCTGAAAAACTATAGTTATTCTTTAAACAAAGGATAACCTGGTGCTTTTTGATTAATTAAAGCGCCCTTTACATAGTCTAAAGTGGTAATAACCAATTCTGGCGGATAACTCGCCATAACCACTCGAAAATAAATATCCCCGTCATTTGGCATCCCAAAACAACCGCCCGTGGAAGCAATAACGCCAGTAGTTAGCAGAGCATAGAAGTAATATTCAAATTCATTTTGAAACTGAGCTTTTTTAGGAACACGTACCATTAATGTATTTCCATAAGCGGGGCGTTTATCAACTTCAAAATACTCGTTGGTAGAAAGCCAATCCCATACTTTACCTATATTCTGTTCAAGCGTTTTATTAAAAAAACGAAGGTTATGCACATAACGGGTATAAAGATCAGCATCACAAATTCGCTGGTACATCTCATTTACTTCTAATGGCTTTATCCCAAAACCAAAAATAGAACGTCCTTTTAAAGGCAAAAAAAGTTCAGGTGTCAATTCCCCTTTCATCATAGCCCGACGAAACACCGCATCAATCGCTAACCAAATCTGACTCAGTGTATTCGGTGAAGTGCTGGTACTTGAAACAACACGTTCTAACCAAGGTCTTAAACGCTTATCTGCCATCAAATAACCAATACGATATCCAGAGGCAAAAGGACGGTCTTTACTTGGGCTGAAAATTTTGGATAGGTACTTGGAAGAATCGCTCAATGCAAATAACTCTGGCACAGGCGGTGCAGATAACCATCGAAGATCCTGGAAAACGGTATCCGCAATTAATTGGATTTTATTCGATTGACAATATTCAACTAGACGTAATAATTCAGGCAAGTCATTTTTTCCCAAACTGGTTTGAGCAGGATTATTTGGATAAGTTAAAATGCAAGCAAAAACAGAAGGATGACTACAAGCTTCACGAACTTGAGCTAGCGGTGGAAAAAAACCATTTTCTCGTGTTCCAAATACCGGCAGGGGTGTTAAACCATTTAATCTAGCAAACGCATCTGATAAACAATAAGTCGGTGCATTAAAAACGAGACAGCTTCTATTTCTACCCGTCGCCCGTTCTCTTGTTAACAAAGCCATAAGAAGAGTATATATAGCACCGGTGGCACCAAAGCTAGTCACGACTACCGTCTTTTGAACGACATGACGTATATTTCCTACCGGTAAATGATATTGATTCGCACAAGCATAAGCACGGTCAATTTCAAGCTCTTTTATCACATCACCTATTTCAAGATGACCGGTTAATGAACCATAGCCTGGTTCAACACTAAAAATATCCAACAATTCTTTAACCGGCAACGGGTCTGGAAAAAGTATCCGACTATAATTAACTAAATCAAGTATGATATAAAATTGAACCCTTGATAATGCTTTTTTGAGAATACGATAACGTCCCTTAAATAGCATCACTTTTGAAAGTTCTTGCAATTTTTCGTGTGGTGGTAATTTTTCTAAAAAGGCAATGATTGCTTTAACGTTTTTATTAAGAAACATTTTATTCACCTCAATATACTTCAAATAATCAATTTTTTTAGTTCTGACAGGTTTGTCGAAAAAATTCATTTATTTTTTATAATATAAGTAGGTACACAAAAGTTTATTAACATTTTGTAGCCCACCATTGGTGGGCAGCAAAAACACGCTGCCCACCCTACTGAAAATGTTAAAATATTTATGCGTAGCTACATATATATTTATTTGTAAAAAAACCATCATCTCGGAAATTTAAAAACTCTCATTTAAGGAATTAAACATGAATAAAGAAACGGTTACTATCACTGACAATCGGACAGGAAAATCCATCGAATGTCCCATTAAAAAAGGGACACATGGTCCTTCCGTCATAGATTGCCATCAATTGCCATCAGAATTAGGGCTATTTACTTTCGATCCGGCTTTTGTCACAACCGCGAGTTGTGAGAGCAAGATCACCTTTATTGATGGTGAAAAAGGTATTTTGTTGTATCGTGGTTATCCAATTGAACAATTGGCTCAATACAGTAGCTATCCAGAAGTATGCTATTTATTGTTATATGGCGAACTACCGACACGCGAGCAAATGGACAATTTCAATCATTCCATTTCCCAACACACCTTGCTACATGAAGGCTTGGTGAATTTTTATAAAGGATTTAGGCATGATGCTCACCCGATGGCAATGCTTGTCGGCGTAGTGGGCGCAATGTCTGGTTACTATCCCGATGCTTTGGATATTCAAAACCCAGAACATCGTAATATGAGTGCGGTGCGCCTGATTGCCAAACTGCCGACGATTGCCGCGAAAATTAATAAGTATTTGATAGGGCAACCTTACGTCTATCCACGTAATGACTTGAGTTATGTGGCTAATTTTATGCACATGATGTTTTCTGTGCCTATGGAACCCTATCAATTTAATGAAAAGGCGACTAGAGCTTTAGAAATCATGCTCATCTTGCACGCCGATCATGAACAAAATGCCAGCACCTCAACAGTACGTTTAGCCGGCAGCTCACAAGCTCATCCCTTTTCTTGTGTTGCGGGCGGTATTGCAACCCTGTGGGGACCAGCGCATGGGGGCGCGAATGAAGCTGTTATTCGTATGTTGCATGAAATTCAACACCCAAAAAACATTCCGGAATATATCCGGCGTTTTAAGGATAAAGACGATCCAACACGATTAATGGGTTTTGGACATCGTGTTTATAAAAACTATGATCCACGAGCCAAGATTATTCGGGATAGCTGCCATAATCTGTTGGAAGAACTGGGTGTAAAACAACATGTTCTCTTTGATATTGCTTTGGAATTGGAACGGATTGCCCTTGAAGACGAATACTTTATTGAACGCAAACTGTATCCCAATGTTGACTTTTACTCAGGCATGATTCTCCGTGCTTTAGGTATTCCCCTGAATATGTTTACGGTCATGTTTGCGGTAGCCCGTACCGTCGGTTGGATAGCCCAATGGATGGAAATGATGGAAGAACCAAACCTGAAAATTGGTCGCCCACGTCAATTATACACTGGTGCTCAACGGCGAGATTATTTGCAGGTAGAAGAACGTATATAATTTTGAATTGTGAAACGCAGTCACGAAGTAATTGTATACGGAAATAAACTCAGAAAAATAAAAGTTCTCAGACCTGACAGGTTTCCAAAACCTGTCAGGTCTTGAAGCCAAAATATTTATCTGAAAAGCTATACATAAAAGTTGTAAGGTGGGCAACGTGTTTTTGTTGCCCACCACCTTAAATGAAAAAACGGTTAATTATGCCTATCCAAAATATCAAACAAAATAGTTACCAACTAAGCTCCAGACAACTAAAAAGAAATCAGGATAATAATGTACTCAAAGCTAAACCTTTTCTAAAATGGGCTGGTGGTAAAACACAATTAATTGAGCAGATGGTTCACTACTTTCCCTTAGCATTAAAACAAGGAAAGATTCAAAGATATGTCGAACCCTTTATTGGCAGCGGGGCAGTCTTATTTTTCATCCTTCAAAATTATCCAGTCAAAGAATTTTTTATTTCAGATATCAATGAAGAGTTAATTTCGGTTTATCTGACTGTAAAGGAATATGTTGATGAACTGATTGCTGAACTGACTAGATTACAGCTAGAATATCATTTACTAACTTTTGAAAAACAGAAAAATTTTTTCTACAAAATCCGTTCTGAATTTAATTACAATCGCCCAACCACCGATTTCACTCGATCTAATATTGAACGAACCGCCCAATTTATCTTTTTCAACCGTACCGGCTTTAATGGATTATTCAGGGTTAATAATAAAGGAGATTTTAATGTTCCTTTTGGGAGTTATAAAAATCCGACAATTTGTTTTACCCAGAATCTGCAAGCTGTTTCCACCTTATTACAAAATGTCGAAATTCGACATGGCGACTTTACCATCATTCAACCCTTTATTAACCGGGAGACATTTGTTTACTTTGATCCACCTTACAAACCCATCAGTCCAACAGCCAACTTTACTTCATACCAGAAATCAGCTTTTAATGATGAATCACAAATCAGATTGGCTAATTTTTTTCAAAAACTTGATCAAGGGGGTGTCAAATTGATGTTGAGTAATTCGGATCCTCATAATTATGATCAATCAGATAATTTTTTTCATAAGCTATTTGAGGGATTTCAGATAAACCGCGTTTTTGCCAATCGGATGATTAATTCTAAAGCTAATCAGCGTGGTAAAATTAATGAGCTGCTGATTACAAATTACTGAGTAGGTGAACTCTACCCAACCTACTCGCTTTTTTCAATGAGGCTGCTGTTGCACAGACTTTAGGGATCCTTGATAAAAGGTAAATGTCGGGTTACGTTTTTTTGCTGCGCAAAAAAATCTAACCCGACCTACCTGGCTACCTGGCTGAATATTTTAAATTATAGCTTTTCAGAAAAATAAAAGTTCTCAGATCGAACAGGTTTCCAAAACCTGTCAGGTCTTGAAGCCAAAATATTTATCTGAAAAGCTATAGCACAACAAGATTTACATTATCGGCAAACCAGTTTTGATACGTTTAATTACTATGAATAATAAATTCTCTACTTCCTCATCTATTTACGTTGCCGGTCATCGAGGGCTGGCAGGTTCAGCAATTGTACGATATTTGCGTACCGCCGGTTTTAAGCATTTATTATTGCGTACTCATCAGGAACTTGATCTTACTCAACAAACTGCCGTCATGGATTTTTTCCATAAAGAACGACCGGAATATGTTTTTTTAGCCGCTGCTACCGTCGGTGGTATCCATGCGAATGACACTTTGGCTGCGGATTTTATCCGAGATAATTTACAAATTCAGACTAATGTGATTGATGCCGCTTATCAAAATGGCGTGAAAAAACTATTATTCTTAGGCTCATCCTGTATTTACCCAAAATTTGCAGAACAACCGATAAAAGAAGCGTCGCTACTCACCAGTGCATTAGAACCTACTAATGAGTGGTATGCCATTGCTAAAATCGCCGGTATCAAGATGTGTCAAGCTTATCGAAAGCAATATGGTTTTAATGCCATTGCCATTATGCCAACTAATCTATTTGGGCTTCATGATAATTTTCACCTTGCTAATGCCCATGTCTTGCCCGCTTTGATGCATCGGTTTCATGAAGCCAAAGTACAGAATAAGCCGGCTATTATCGTCTGGGGAAGTGGCATAGCACGACGGGAATTTTTGCATGTTGATGATTTAGCCAATGCTGCCGTATTTCTTATGCAAGATTACGACGAGGCAAAAATAATCAATGTGGGAACGGGAAAAGATGTCAGTATTCAAACACTCGCTGAGATGATAAGAGAAATTGTAGGCTATCAAGGTAAAATTAAATTTGATACTTCAAAACCAGATGGTACACCTCGAAAATTACTGGATATTTCACGTTTAACAGATTTAGGTTGGCAGCCACATATTTCCCTACGAGAGGGGATTGAGTCAACCTATCGTTGGTTTTTAGAAAATCAGGCGCATTGTAGGCGATAAAGGAAGGGCGAACACTAAAGGGAGCCCCTACGTCAAGCATTTTATTGTAGGGGCAGACCACCGCGACTGCCCTCCTTTTGCTGTCAGAATTTATTTTTCTGAACATCTATATAATAGTATCTTATCAAAATTGGGTGGTAGGATCGATATGTAGGGTCTAATTATGGGCTAAAACAAAAAATTGGCATAAGTGTTGCTAAGAATATAGTAACCATAATTCTTATAAATCCTACCAAGTTTGAATTATGGCAGGTAGCTTGGGCTCTGGTCAACCCAAGCTTACCCTATTCATTTATTCATTTCAAATTTCCCCCATTCCAAATTCCTCATTCCAAATTATTTCCAATGCTAAACAATACTGCGCATCATAACTATGGTTCAAAAAAATTGGCATAAGTGTTGCTAAGAATATAGTAACCATAATTCTTATAAATCCTACCAAGTTTGAATTATGGCAGGTAGCTTGGGCTCTGGTCAAACCCAAGCTTACCCTATTTATTCATTCATTTCAAATTTCCCCATTCCAAATTTCCCCATTCCAAATTATTTCCAATGCTAAACAATACGGCGCATCATAACGATGGCTAAAACCAAAAATAGGATCGGAGGCAATAATGCACTGACAGCCGGATAAATACCATAGACTAAACCTATATTACCGGTCGCCTGATTGAGCATGTGAAATCCTACACCAAGCAAAGCACCCACCAAAATCCGTTGCCCCACCGATACACTACGTAATGAACCAAAAACAAAGGGAATCGCTAAAAAAGTCATCGTGATGCTGACTAAGGGATAACTAAGGCGTGTCCAAAATGCCAGTTCATATTGTGTGGTGCGTTGTCCATTTTGCTTTAAGTAGTCAATATATTTGGACAGCCCAAAACTAGATAATTGATGTGGACGCACAACTACAATTTTGACCAATTCCGGTTTTAAAATGGCATCCCAGGTCGTTTCCTTTAAATATTCGCGTGTCACTTTATTGACATCAATGTTGGTTTTTTCAACATCTTTCAATAACCATTGCCCATCCTGATAATAAGCAATTCTTGCATAAATCAGGGCGCGTAAGCGTTGGGAGTCATCAAATTCATATAACGAAATGATACCAAACCCCCCGTCAGGATAAATCGTGCGAATATTGATAAAATTATTGCCATCATGTGCCCAAAAACCGTAACGGCTACTAAATACCATTTGTTGATGTTCATGTTCCGATTGTGCAGTCGCTCGCATATTGTGGGCATATTGCCCACTGAACGGGGCTAAAGTTTCGCCAATTACCATTACGATAAGGGTTAATCCTAAACCCACTTTTAGCGCAGAAACCGCAATTCGCACAATCGACACTCCCGCAGCCCGCATCACGGTCAATTCATTGTTATTAGCCAATAGCCCTAATCCCAATAAGGTTCCTAATAAAGCCGCAGTGGGAAATAAGTCATAAACATAGCCTGGAATTTCTAATAAGACATATTCAATTGCTTGCCATAACTCATAGCGTTGTTTGCCTATATCATCGACTTCGTCAATAAAAGCAAAGAAAGTAAATAAACCGACTAACACTAATAACACGATCAATATGCCAGCCAGCACATTTTGAGCAATATATTTATCAAATTTTTTCATATAATGTCACTTGAAATTCAATATTTTGGTTTTTATACTCAGCGCGGGAACAAACTTAACTTTTTTCAATGAGGTAGGTGGGCAAAAAAACACGTTGCCGGCCCCCTACATAAAAGTTTAAGTTATGCCCGTGTATACTATAAACTCATAAGCTTAAAAAAATACTATTTTTCAAAATAGTATTTCTATATCTTATGATATTTCTAAATTATTATTGGGAATAATGAACATGAATAATTCCATTATGGTAATTTTCCCCTATCGTTATCAAGACGTTTGGATGTTTGATGATGAACGAGTGGGGCTAGTGCAAGAACCCTTTGTTTCCGGTATGCCGGAGATTATTGATATTTTTGTACAAGATATTCCTAATGCAACCCAGGGCTTTAAGCTGTTTTTTTCGGCAAGCCCCTTTCCCGGCTATCAAGCTCAACTCACCTGGTGTCGGGAAGAATCTGGGGGCAATTGGTATCGTTGGGAAAAACACCATTTAGAAGGCTGGTTGTGTCCAGCTTTATTTAAATATTTCAGTGAAGCACCCCAAAATCTTTATTGCAAGGCTGAACCCTCGCAAATTTAAAAAGGATATGTCATGCAAACACCGACTCAAACCTCTAAAGTTAGATTTGATAAATGGCTTTGGGCGGCGCGTTTTTTTAAAACCCGTCGCATAGCAACAGAAGCGATCAGCCGTGGTAAAGTTCACCTCAATCAACAGCGTACTAAACCGGCTAAAGAAATAAAAGTGGGTGATCAATTAACTATACGTACAGGTTATATAGAACGCACTGTAATTGTGCAAGGGTTGTCTAAGCAACGTCGCCCTGCATCGGAAGCCGTCTTGCTGTATGAAGAAACGCCGGAAAGTATAAAACAAAATGAGCAAGCGGCTGAATTGCGTCGTCAAACAGGCACATTACGTCAACCAAGAATGGGGCGCCCGACTAAAAAAGAGCGTCGCACAATTGAAAAGTTCATTAATAATTAATGGTTAATGGTTAATGGTTAATGGCAGAATTTAGAAACACATTCAAAGTTAACGTTTCCGAATGAACACTATA
>Ga0233403_10000856_pt1 | contig 14624 bp, 12 predicted proteins | sample Na_oxic_1_MG_FD_179866 | JGI IMG/M metagenome (GOLD analysis project Ga0233403, IMG submission 179866) | Seawater microbial communities from Saanich Inlet, British Columbia, Canada - Na_oxic_1_MG | ecosystem: Environmental > Aquatic > Marine > Inlet | place: Canada: British Columbia | collected...
ATTGATTTAACCGGATTTTGCGTCGGGTAGAGCTTCGCAGCCCCCACCAAACTCAAGCTAATCCCCACCGGCTTTGATGACCAAATAGCCATAGCAGCGTTGCGATTTCCACTTATCCTCAGCCGCTGTTAAGAGTGCCTTATCATCGGCCGCTTGCGCCAATAAACTCCGTAAATCGTCAATGCCAGCCGGCAACCAATTGATCAACTCATTCGGAGACTCGTTATCAATCGGTTCCTCTGGGTTGGCATCACTGTTCGGTTCATCAAATCGGATCGGCTCGAGTGTTCGTTGCTGTAGTATCAAGTACCGAATATCTTCGGTACCCCATTCATCCTCGGCAGCATCGAGTAATGTCAGACTGTCTGAGTGTTGCGATAACAGCGATTCAAGTGCTTGGATATAGTTTTCAAGATGAGTGCGTAATTGAGTCATGGTTAAAGTTACTCTGTTGTGAGTGATTGGCAAAATCCCAAGATTTAGCTGGGGCTAGAAAATAAACCCCTATCGAGGTTGAGAGTTGGTTTTCGCTTCCAACGTTTACAGCAGCAGCGTATTTTTCTAATTATACTGCACGCGGGCACACTTCATTCAATCGGGAAACACTATAATCGCAGCGTCAAGTTGTGCTGATGGATTTCAATGGTTTTAATCGCTTGCTGTAATTTACCCAACAACAGCGTCGCCTCGACATCCAAATCGGCCAGTAATTGCATAAGATTCTAATTGATCGTCGGCGATTAACACGGCCACTCCAAGCAACGCTTGAGAACAAAACTCGTTGGCTGTCGCCTCCGAAACGCCCTCCTGGGAGAAAGCTTGCTAATAAGAATACTGAATTTGCTGCCAACTCTGTTTCAGTTGTACAAGCCATTGCACAGGCAACCCGGTTTGAGAAGACTCGACGATAAACATCTCCAAACAAAACAACCGTTTATCCTCATCAATTGGAATCCCATCTCGACGGATGCTGGGATTGTGCAAGCTCAAAAAATGCTCCGGCTCAGATTGAAGGCGATTGTCTTGTTCAACCTGAGTGCGTAATAAATAATAAAACTGGTCGCTTAAACTCATAATAGTGTTTAGTCATTCATCATTATCATATCATAGCATAGATGTTCGGGATTTTCTCCGGAGTGCAAGGCGTACCTTGCACGAATACTCATCGTTAGATATCGGTATTTAAAACTTACCAGCCCCCTACAAACGTTGCTTGGAAACCGGGGGGCTAATGATGATCACTCGTGCAAGGTACGCCTGGAACGAAGGAGAAAATCCCGAACATCTATGATTATCATATATACTTCGCACGGTTAAGTAATGGTGGGCAACAAAAACCGGTTGCCCACCCTACTCCTTTACATCATTTAGTCTTCATGAGAGTCCTGATTTTGGGAGGGCCGATTGAAGAAATCAATGTCGGCCAATTCATTCGCCAAGACAATCTGATCCAACCAATTATCCAATTGCTCTATATCAGAAGTGGCTTCAATGTATTGTGCCAAGCCGGTTGGAATGTGGGAGAACTTACGCCGTAATTGCCGAAGCACTAAACGATGTTCGTTACTCAACGCACCTAGCTGCCGGCCTTGCTGCATACCTTGCTGCATACCTTGCTGCATACCTTGCTGCATACCTTGCTGTGTGCTTTGTCTTTGTGTCAAAGCCAAAGCTTCTTGGAATGTAGGCAATTTTCCTATTGCTTCCGGCATTTCTTGGAAAAATTGGTCAATAATGGGCCAAGTTTCTTCACGTATCTGATATTTCATTTGTTGCACCTCCAAAATTTTATGCCAGATGAGTTCTGGATCTGTCGTCAATCCAACATCTACAATTAATTGCAGATAATCATGCAAGCCATCACGTATACACAAGAGAATGAATTGTTCTAATTTGTCCCCCCGTGCTAACGGTAAGAGCGGATAAGTATTCAATGTAACTTATTGATTTATCTTATTAGCAGCAACGTTCGTTTTGTCGGTTTGAGTGAAAATAGTCACCCATTTGAAAACATGTTGGTATATAATTCATTAAATTGAAGGAAACCGGCATTGAGGTAAGTTTCCTGATTAAAATTTATAAAAATTTGAGTATCGCGTTGAGTTTGAGTAATTAGCCTATCCAAAAACAAATCAGTTAAAAACTGGTTAAACAAATTTTTTAATAGGTTGTTATCATTCTACCGAGCCTTATTTATAATTAAACTATTGATTTGATAATATTTATCAAGGGTTATCCGTTTAAAAAAATCAAAATTAACGGCTTAATGTTTGAAACGCTCAGTAAAAACGAATTGACTTGTCAGATTTCGGTTATAGTGCAAGAAAGCGGAAGTAAAAAGACCATCTTAGCCAACAGCCTGAATAGCTGTTGGCTAAAGTAGGCTAAAGCCTACTAACTAACTCAGTGCCCTTTAGGGTACTTAAGCTTTTAGACAACGGCTTTAGCCGTTGGCGTTAGGGTCAATGCCATTAACTTAAGGGCAACCACAAGGGATTGCCCCTACAGAATCGTCCATTGTAGGGGCAATCCTTTATGGTTGCCCTCACGAAAAAGCATTGTGGCGTTAGGGTGGTATCGAAACTTCCGCTTTCGTGTAATAGTTATCAATAAACAAGACCTTTTTAGAAAAAATTGTTTAGTTAAAATCAATGACTTATATTAATGCCATTCAACCGCATCAAAAGATTGGGTTGGGTTTGAACACGCGAGACTCGTCATTTCGGCCAGAGTTTTTGGCAAGACGGTTTTTGAAAATTGGTTGTTGATTTATATCTACCTACTCGATAATCATGGCCAAATTTTTACAAACCAATCAAATTTAAATGACTTTTTGAAAGAAGGGAGAGATGAATGTGTCGGACTCTAAGCCTCTTCTAAATCAAAAAAATATTAAGGCAACTGTTACTTTTCAATAGGTTATGGGTATTTTCATCATCAATGTATTAATAATGTTTAGCCTCAGTAGCGTTTTTCCGGTATACGCCTCAGATGCCACAACATTATTTGAACAGGGTCAACTCGAATACCAGCAGGGGCATTTTGAACCGGCTATACGCCATTGGCGAGCCGCCTTGGCACTTCCCCGATTGGCAACCGCCGAACGTGTTGAAATAATGACCCAGTTGGCGAGTGCCTATCAAACCTTAGGCTTGTCTCAACAAGCGCTAATTGCTATATCACAAACCGAGCCGCTTGCCAAGCAAATGCAAAATAAGCCAATAAGCCATCGTTCTGCCCTGATACTCACCAAATTGTTTTTGGTGAAAAGCGATGTCTCTTTGGCAACACGGCAAGACGTACAAGCTCGCTTTTATGCTGATAAAAGTTGGACCTTATTACCACCTAATGCCCCAATCTTAATTCGCGCCTCGGTATTAAACAACTTGGGTAATGTATTGACCGTCGAAGCTTATTATGCTAAAGCCGTCAAAAAATATGCCTATTGCAGCCAACTGGCTCAATCGGCTGGCGATGCCATTCTCAGTGGACGGGCTTTAATCAATATGGCCTACGCCTATTTTAAAGATAATCAATACCACGCCGCCGTGAATGCGTTGTCCGCCGCACAACAACAATTTGAGTCGGTTAACTTGAGTTATGCTAAGGCATTTGGACTTATCAGTGTTGGTGAATTAGCACAACGCTTTTTTAGACACACCAATGATTCTAATCACCAGTTACGCATGATGGCTTACCAAGCATTGAATAGCGCACTTTCTATCGCGATAGAATTAAACAAACCGCGGCTCATTTCTTACGCTTATGGATTTTTAGGGCACGTTTACGAAACCGCCCAACGTCATACGGAAGCATTGTATTTAACTCGACAAGCCATTTTTTACGCGAAACTTGACCCCCGCTCTTTTTTTACTCAACAAAATCAAGCTTCGGAAATTCTTTATCGCTGGCAATGGCAATTAGGGCGATTGTTCAAAGCGCAACGCAACCTGGATGAGGCCATCAACGCCTATCGAAATGCAGCCAACAGTCTCCAACCGATCCGTCTGGAAATAGCAACCGGTTATCGCTCAACTTCACAATCCTTTCGTGAACGGGTAGGTCCGGTGTATTTTGAACTGGCTGACTTATTGCTGCAACGCGCTGCTTATTTCCATGAACAAAAGCAGTTACATAAACAACAACAAACCTTAACCGAAGCACTGGACACCATCGAACGTTTTAAAACAGCCGAATTGCAAGACTACTTCCAGGACGAATGTGTGACGGAAGCTCAATCGAAACGAAATCTGTTGGATAAACAGATGGCACCTAGTACTGCTATCATTTACCCGATTATGTTGCCGAATCGCTCCGAAATCCTATTAAGTCGGCAAGGGCAGTTGCAACAATTCAGTGTTCCGATTACAGCCAGTCAATTAAAAGAGGAAGTCAACGAATTTCGCTTTGAACTTCAAGCCAGCGACACGGACTACTTTTTAGCTTATGCCAAAAGCCTTTACCAGTGGCTGATAGCACCACTAGAACAGTCGCTCACCGCCGCTGGCGTAGACACACTCGTCATTGTTCCAGATGGCGTATTGCGGACTATTCCTTTTGCGGCTTTGCACGATGGTCAACAATTCCTGATTGATAAGTACGCTATTGTTACAATCCCCGGATTAACTTTAACCGAAACTAAATTGAGCCATCGCCGTACTCAAACCAAAATTCTGGTTGCCGGCTTATCGGAAAGTGTGCAAGGATACTCAGCACTAGAAAGTGTACGTGATGAAATCCAAGGGATTAGCGAATTATATCCGTCCAGAAATACCACCCAGTTATTGGATCAAGATTTTACCAGACACCGATTTACCGCCGCTTTAAAAAGAACGATTTACTCAATACTACATATTGCCTCACACGGTCAATTTGACAGTGAACCGCAAAAAACCTTTTTACTCACCTACGATGGCAAACTCTCCATGAATCAACTTTCGGCGTTGATTAAACTCAGTGAACTTCGTCAAGAACCGATGGAATTATTGACTTTAAGTGCCTGTCAAACGGCAATTGGAGATGATCAAGCTGCACTGGGACTGGCCGGCATAGCCCTTAAAGCCGGAGCCAAAACGGCATTAGCCAGCCTCTGGTTTATTGATGACAAAGCAACGACCCGTTTAATGAACAATTTCTACCTACAACTCCAAGAACAAGGACTCTCTAAAGCCAACGCATTGCAAATGGCGCAGCAAGACTTGCTAAAAGACTATCGCTATCGACACCCAGCCTATTGGGCACCGTTTCTACTCATAGGACATTGGCAATGAAATTGGAAGAAAAAAATCAATTTGGCGCGTTATAAGGCGGTTGCGGCTAAATAAAATACCCAGCCAAAATGAAAACCAACCGAGTTTTTCAAAAAAAGGGTTTATCTATGGTGGCTCTTGCAAAACCCCAGGTTTCACCTGGGGCTATTCAAATTCAACCCCTATCGGGGTTGTCCCAGGTTTCACCTGGGGCGAAAGCAAGAGGCGAGTGGGGTTATTCTTTTAACAATATCAACCCCGTAGGGGTTGAACGTGAATAGCCCCAGGTGAAACCTGGGGTTTTGCAAGAGCCTCTATGGGTATATTATTTTTCCGCAACCGCCTAAGTAACCACAACGGATTGGAGTAATCACAAGGGATTACCCCAACAATGACCGTAGGGGCAATCCTTTATGGTTGCCCCCAATCCTTTATGGTTGCCGACACGATATGGCAGTGGTCTTGTAGTGGTCTTGTAGGGTGGGTAAGCTGGCGCCGAGATTTTCGTTCATGAATCGATCCCGATTCGCTTAGCAGCCCCACCCCCCTTTTTTTGTATTTAACCAAATCGGGAAACGCTATAACACGCCATTTTTCTCAGTTCCACTGGTGCCTCTTCACGTTCAACCCCTTTGGGGTTGAAACTTTATCGCCTATTTCATTTTTCATTCGACCAATGGTGTGTTTACCTATGCTCATCAGCCTCAGACACAAAACCAATTTGCTGGCTCTATTACATCTGTGCATCACCACGTCCACTTTAGCCGATGTTCAATTGGATGGCACATTGGGTCCAGCTATCGCTTTGGATGGCCCTAATTTTGACATCAGAGCCGAACTTGGACAACAATACGGAGGCAACTTGTTTCACAGTTTTAAATGGTTCAATCTGAATAAAGAAGAAACGGCCAATTTTTCTGGCCCAGCAAGCGTCCAAAATATCATCAGCCGAGTCACTGGCGGTAAAAGCTTTGTTGATGGACTGTTGCATTCTGAAATTCCAGGGGCAGATTTATATCTGATTAATCCAGACGGTTTTGTTTTTGGACCTAATGCCAAACTCGACCTTCAAGGCTCCCTACACATCAGCACCGCCACCCAACTCCGTTTAGGCAAAACCGGTCTGTTTGATACACGCCATCCAGAACGTAGCCTATTAGTCAGTGCGCCCCCGGAAGCCTTTGGATTTTTAGATAATAATCCCGCTTCCATTGAAATCAGAGGGAGTAAATTAGCGACACGAGAAGGCCAAACCTTGTCAATCTTAGGAGGCGAATTAAACATGAATGCCGGACGCTTAAGAGCCGTCTCTGGACGTATTAATTTAGCCGCTACCGCCGAAGCAAATAAACTATTAATCACCTCCAATGGCTTAATTGTCGATACGCGCGCACAACTCGGTAATATCACGCTAACAAACAATGCCAGCATTGATGTTGGTAAGCAAGGAGCTGGCGATATTTATATCCGAGGCGGTCAATTTTTTTTAGATAACAGTAGCATCATTGCTAATACGGAAATCAATCAAGACAGTGGCCTCATTGCGATTAATGTGAATGAACTACATCTTGATAACCAAGCCGACATAGACAGTCGCGCCTTTGGCCCTGGGCAAGGCGGCCAAATCCACATCAATGTGGCCGGCAACACAACCTTGTCCGGTAACAGTCAAATTAGGACCAGTTCACTCAGTACCAGTACACAAGCCGGTAATGCCGGCAACATTACCATTGAGACTCAATCTTTAAACTTAGCCGGCAGTACTATCAGCACTAAGACTTCTGGGCCTGGCCAAGGCGGAGATATTACTATTAAAGCCAGCCAATACATTAACCTGCTCAGTGCCGCCGATTTTCCTACCGCCATTGTGGCGAGTTCAAAATCTAATAGCAGTGACACTGACGCTGGCAATGCTGGGCGCATTTTTATCAGTGCCAAAGATTTAAATTTATCCGGTGCAGCCAGTCAAATTGATAATAGTACTTCTGGGGCCGGACAGGGCGGCAGTATAACCCTTCAGATTGCCGACTGTTTGCGCTTAACTGACCAAGCCTTGATTTCGGCCGACAGTTCTGGTATTGGTGATGCCGGCAGTATTTATGTCAATGCCACAATCTTAGAAATGGACAACGGAACTATTTCTACCGCCGCCGAAACCGCATCGGGAGGAAATATTATTGTTAATGCGCGTACTCAGTTGAATATGAATAATAGTCTTCTCAGTGCGACCGTCAATGGTGGGGTCGGCAATGGCGGAAATTTAGCGATTAGCAATCCCCGTTTTTTCAATTTCACGGATAGCAACGTGATTGCTAATGCCAGCGGCGGTCATGGTGGCCTGATTTTGGTGATCACTGGGACACCGATAAAATCAGATAATAGTTCGATCACTGCCACTTCTGAAACTGGCCTAGAAGGCGAAGTTAAAATCGATAACATTTTCAATGTAGACATAGGTACGTTGCCGATAGATTTTCTGGATGCCAGTGTGTTGAGCAAACAGCACTGTGCCGCTCGGACGGACACCCAGTCCAGTAGCTTTTTCGTGGTTGGGCGTGGCGGCTTGCCGAATGCCCCGGATGATTTACAAAGCTATCTTCCAGCACCCGGACGCTCAAGCGATTGACGGCTCTAGTTCGTAGAAGGGGCAACGACAACGGATTGATTGTCTCTATGACTTTTTCTTCTTCTTCTTGGACAGACACGCATAATAAAAACCATCCTGGTTCTTTTCGCCGGGCAATATTTGCCGTCCATGCTTCTGTGCGTGACCCCAATTGGCCGTTAATACGACATCGGCGGCATCGGTGTGTGTTGCTAAAAACTTGTGAATTTGTTGGTCATTTTCATCAGCAATAATGGAACAAGTCACATAGAGTAATTGCCCGCCCGGAGTCAGTAGCGGCCATAATGCTTCAAGAAAACGCGCCTGTTGAGCCGCCAGTGTCTCAATGTCGCTAGACCGACGTAAGTATTTGATATCAGGATGACGGCGAATGACACCGGTACCGGAACAGGGTGCATCGAGTAGAATTCGGTCAAACGGCTGACCATCCCACCAAGATTCGGGTTCTGTTATATCAGCGCAACGCTCATCGGCGGTTAATTGTAACCGTTGCAAAGTATCGTGCAGTTTTTCGACACGATCTGCTTGATTGTCTAGCGCGACTAATGTACCTATTTGGTAGCGTTCTAACAAATGGGCAGTTTTGCCGCCGGGTGCCGCACAAGCATCCAGTACCCGTGCCCCCTTTGGGACATCCAGTAACGAGGCTGCCAATTGCGCCGCGCCATCTTGTACCGATACCCAGCCTTGTTTAAATCCGGGTAATTGTTGAACATCAACCGGGTCTTCTAGGGTAATACCACAGTCCGTATAAGGGATTGGACTCGCTGCCATCTTCGCCTGATGCAACTGCTCAAGATAAGCGTCACGGGTTCCATGACGAGTATTGACTCGTAACGTCAACGGCGGATGGGCATTATTGGCTTCGGCTATCGCTTCCCATTGCGTGGGCCATTCGGTTTTTAAGCGTTTGAGCAACCAACGTGGATGGGCTAATTTAACATGAGTTTCAGCATCCACAGTGTTCAACAAGCGTTGACGTTGGCGTTGAAAGCTGCGTAAGACGGCATTGACTAAACCGGTTGCCCAACTTTTTTTGAGGCTGCGCGTCACATTGACAGTTGCCGCCGTTGCGGCATGAGGCGGTATGCGTAAATAGATATGTTGATAGAGGCCAATCAATAATAGGACTTGAATATCTCCATCGGTGGCTGCCAGCGGTTTACGGAGTAAACGTGGTAACAAGGCTTGCAAACGAGGGTACCAACGCAATACGCCATAACATAAAGCCTGTGCTAGGGCACGCTCACGCGGATCATTTAGGCTTTTGAGATGAGAGTCTAGGCAATCTGATAAAGAATGCTGATGTACGATAACTTCGGTTAATACTTGGGTAGCGATGCTGCGAGCGTCCATAGAATAAAGGGGGAAGGTTAAAGAAAAGGATGGAAGAGTTTTATGCTTATGATTTTTGATAATTATACCAGGATTGCTTAGATAAAAAAAATTTTCAAAAATCTACCAGGATTGCTTGCTTATGAAAAAAATTTTTCAAAAAATAACTGATGTTACGCACTCTGATTCCATAATGTGTCAGAATCAGGATTTTCAGAATTTGAATATTTTCCGGATATTTCGTTGAGCTAAACACCATACAACACTGCCATTAAGTTAATGATATTTGTAGGGTGGGTAGAACGAAGTGAAACCCACCAAACTCTCTTAATGGCAGTTAAGGATGTGCGTTGGAAACAAACCCCAGGTTTCACCACTGGCTCTTAACATTCAACCCCTATCGGGGTTGGGGAGGTTTTTTTTCCTGACCCCAGGTTTCACCTCACCGCCATTAAGTTAAGGATGTGCGTTGAAAACAAACCCCAGGTTTCACCACTGGCTCTTAACATTCAACCCCTATCGGGGTTGGGGAGATGTTGGTATTCAAGCGGCGACTCACCCTTTAATGATAGTATCCGTAAAATCACGACCGGTACTGGACTGCCTTAATCCGTTCAATCCGTTGTACTCTAATTCTCTGTGCCACAAACCTTCATACGCTAACCGCATCAACTGTCCTATTTTCAGTCCAAGTACCACTACTGATAGTAATATGATAGCCATAATCTATCAATATATCGGTTGAAATGTCAGCCGCTAAATGTCCCATTTCAATATCTCTATCTTCATCTTCTGGTGTGACAATCTTTACCCAAAGATGATCAGGATAGACACCACTTTCTACAATATCCATCAACTCAATTTCCGGATATTGTTGTTTTAACCGATTAAAAAGTTGATGGCTTAACTCCATCTGTTTGATATTAATCATTTTTCTATCTCCTTCGCGATAGTTTCAACAAACTCTTTCGCCTGTTTTAACTGTGTTGATGCCTTCTTTTTTGACACCGTTCCCAATTCGTAATCGGCATCATCTCTTATCCGCTGTAAATCTGTCAAGTAAGATTTCAGATGACTGGGATAGATTTTACGTCGTCGCGTTAACTCGGTGACAAATAGACTTTGTACCGCACCATGACTGATACGATGTTTTTCTATTATACCGGCATTTGCCAATGCTGCCATTGCCGCTTGAAAGGCAGCATAATAGGCTCGATTAGCTGAGGCATTATAATGATCGTTTTCATACGACCACTCTGCAACAGTGAGATTTTCTTTCGCTTTAGCCAAAAATTCGGTTTTCATTGATACAGTTAGCCCTCTGTTGTTTGGTAGATTTCCGCAAAGTTGAATAACGCTAAATAGGCTTCTTTCTCTAAAAGGACTCCAATGCCTCATTAATAATTTTTAAAATTTTTGTTAAAACGGATTGTGCTAAATGATAAGCCAATAGAGGTGGCACTGCATTACCAATTTGATAAAATTGATTGGTTTCAGTCCCATAAAATTCCAACCAATCTGGAAAACTTGGTAATCTAGCCTCTTATCGAACCACTAATCGCCGCCTTCTGCCATCCGGTAATTTTACTCGGTGCATATCACCGGTGTCCGGTGCGTTAGCGTGGATTATACCTATAATAGGGATTTAATTAATGTATCAGGATCATAGCCTAAATTTCTTAACGCTACTCTTGCAGAACCCCTAACATCTGATGCCTTGTCCTGTAAAAAAGGAATGAGTTTATCAACTAGACTGGCATCACCTAATTTTGCCAGGGCGGTTATTGCAGAACTCCTAACATTTGGGTTTTCATCCGGTAAACAAGGAATGAGTTTATCAACTAGACTGGCATCGCCTAATTCTCCCAATGCTCTTATTGTATATGCTCTGACATCAGGATTTTTATCCGGTAAATAAGGAATGAGTTTATCAACACTGGCATCTCCTAACTTTTCCAGGGCGGTTATTGCAAAATTCCTAACATTTTGGTTCCATCCCGTAAACAAGGAATGAGTTTATCAACTATACTGGCATCACCTAGTTTTGCCAGGGCGGTTATTGCAGAATCCCTAACATTTTGGTTTCCATCCCGTAAATAAGGAATGAGTTTCTCAACTATACTGGCATCACCTAATTCTCCCAATGCTCTTATTGTAGATGCTCTGACATAAGGACTTTTATCCGGTAAATAAGGAATGAGTTTCTCAACTATACTGGCATCACCTAATTTTGCCAGGGCGGTTATTGCAGAACCCCTAACATTTGAGTATTCATCCGGTAAACAAGGAATGAGTTTCTCAACTATACTGGCATCACCTAATTTTGCCAGGGCGGTTATTGCAGAACTCCTAACATTTGGGTTTTCATCCGGTAAACAAGGAATGAGTTTCTCAACTATACTGGCATCTCCTAATTTTCCCAATGCTCTTATTGTAGATGCTCTGACATCAGGATTTTTATCCAGTAAATAAGGAATGAGTTTATCAACTCTACTGGCATCGCCTAATTCTCCCAATGCTTCTGTTGAAGCAACAGAACGATATTTTTCTAAAATAGCAACGACATTATCATCTTGCTCTTGTGCCAAAGATTCAAATTCTGAGGGTTCGATACGATCCAATATCGCTTGAGCATCCTTACGCACCCACTTATCAATGTTCTCCAATGCCAAAACAATCGCTTTAATTGCCAATGGCTCATCATCGAACTGAGCCATTGCTTTTAAACTAGCCCTTTTAGCAACTTTATTATCTTTCTCCAATAAATCAATCAGATAAGACAAAGTTATGCGACCTAACTGGACAATCTTTAAAACAGCAGCTTCTCTCGCTTGCGGATTTATTGAACCCAATAAATCAATGAGTTGACGGGTTATAACCTGTCTGGTTTCATCAGTGACTTCAATCCTTTGAGGTACATGTTCAAAGCAATCCACTGCCAGAAAAGGATCAACTTTAGCCAATCCTACAAGAAACGGGTTAGCGTCGGTGATGCCAACTAAGGTATAAATCACTTCATCCCAGGCACCACTTGCCCTTTTATTTTGGTGAAATCCTGGCTTTTTAATATACTTGGATAATTCTGAAAAACGCCGCAGTAAACCTTCCGCCGCTAAATACTCCAAAATCAGTTGATGGGCAAACTGAACCACCCGTTCCTCTTTTAAAAAGTTTAACAAGCTGGCTTCTCGACCCAATCGCCACAAATCTTCAACAGAAAATATTGGCGGTATTTGTTTTTCCGCCCAAACCGTATGTACCGATGTAGATGAGCGATGTCTTTGCATAGCAAAAGCAATTTCACTCAGCCCATAGACAAAATCTTGATAACTGATACCTGCCGTCGTTCCTTGATCCTGTTCACGCTGGTGTAAAACCTGCACAAACATCTGAAATAATTGCCCCCGACTGCTAGGCAATTGTCCCTGATTTTGGGTATAAACATAGCAAATCATAAACAACATATACGGATTATCGGCTAAATGAATCAGATCACGCGCTGAACGTTGTTGTGGTTCTAAAGGTTCCAGTTGACTTAATAATTGGGTTGCCGCTGCTGAACCCAAATAAGCTTGCAAAAACAATTGAATACGTTTAATATCAAACGGTGCAATTTGAACGGTGGGCAGCGTGAGCTTTTTGCTTTGTTGATAATATCGTTCTCGACAACCAATAATGACTGACAGCTTGGGATGAATTTGTAACCACTTTTCAAACATCTTAACGCGTTTCACATATATTTTGGACGGCATTTCATTTAAACCATCCAATAAAATCAAAGCCCGCTCCAAGGCAACAGAAGGTACTGCTTGCAATTGATTATTTAAAAACTCTTGTAAATCATTAATCTCATCATGCCACAAAGCCAAATTAATCAGAATCGGAATACGCGCTTCGGGATTTTGTCGTGCTAACTTAGCACTATCAAGCAGTAACTTTTTCAAAGTCATACTTTTACCGGCCCCCGGTGCGCCCAACAAAACAAAACGCTCATGCAGCTCAAGTGCTTCACTGATCGCGTCTAATGATTGAGTTTTTCCCGGTTCGGAATTGAATTGTTTATCAAAAATACGAAAGGCCGGCGGGATAATATCACGAGACCACGTTGTTGGAGGTGGAATCGTTTTTGATTCTGTCGTTGCCGACAAATCAATATAACGTTTGTCCAATTCGTCGGCATCCGCCAAGATATTGTCCAAATAAGCATGAATTTGAGCCTGAATAATAGATACGGTGGGCGTTTCAGTGGGCTTAATGCTCTCAACATCCGGTTGATGTTCTTGTTGATTTTTAGCATTTTTATAAGCGCGATTTCTGCAAATAACTAACTTATCGGGCGAGCCATGCCCACCCGACTGCGGTTCTGGCAAATCTTTACCGGTCAATTGCTGGTTTAAGCGATTGATAATATCCTGAACCGTTAAAAATTCTCCCGCATTTTCAATACCTTGTTCCAAAATAACCAAGAGTTCATGGCTAAAAGCCGTATAATTGGTATTGTCTGGAGATTCATCTTTAGCCGTTTTATTAGAAGAGGCAGCGGTAATAAAAAAAATGTTTTTACCGCGACTATCTACCCCCTCTTTTGCCATCGCACTAAAACAACAATCAATGATAAAAATGATGTTTTTGGCTTTTGTCTCTTCTATTATCAAACTCACTAATTCATTATTAGATTCTATCGCGCCAGTGCGTTGTGGCTTATTAAATTTGGTTTTTTTAGTGGCTAAATAAAGCTTTTTCTGATGTATAACACCATGCCCAGCATAATAAACAATCATGGTATCCGAAACTTTAGGAGCAATATCAAGTATCTCTGATATTTCTGAAGTGATGGCATTGGAATTATCCCTATCTAACATTGGATGAATTCTATCTTTACCAATACCAACCACATCAATAAGCAATAGATTTAATTTGGAAAGATTCGTGTTGACACTAGGCAAATCTTGGAAACCGGCCTCTTTTGCAAAATCAAACTTACTGGCTCCAATCAAAATGGCTTGAGTATTTTTTGGATCAATCAATGTCATCATTTATTCTCACGGACTTTGCCTTTTATTTCAGCAAGCAACGCTTGGATTTTCGCCTCGTTTTCTTGTAAAACGTTCTCTGGATTTTTCAACGTCGCGGGTATTTCAACCTCCTTATTTTTTCGCCAACTCGCCACATTAATCGCAATATCTGCTAATGCAACCACAGTTGAAACAATAGTAATGAGAGTCGACGGTTCCACCAATCCGCCCATATCGCCTTTGGTGTGGGGAAGTTTTTTTCGCTCCACCGTCAAACCATCAATATTCGCCCGTTCCAACCAATCCATCAAATCCAACAAAGTATCTTCATTGGCATCGGGACCTTCTAAACGCAATTCTAATTCTATCGTCATAACCAGTCTCCTAAATTTTTGATTA
>Ga0233403_10000857_pt1 | contig 14623 bp, 11 predicted proteins | sample Na_oxic_1_MG_FD_179866 | JGI IMG/M metagenome (GOLD analysis project Ga0233403, IMG submission 179866) | Seawater microbial communities from Saanich Inlet, British Columbia, Canada - Na_oxic_1_MG | ecosystem: Environmental > Aquatic > Marine > Inlet | place: Canada: British Columbia | collected...
GGTAATCCGGCACCGCGTGCCAAATGGGAATTTGACATCAACTTGGACACCACAGAAATACCAACCATAATGAACAGTGGTAATGACACGATTTATATGCAAGCGGCGTTGCTTAGAAAAAGTGATTTTGAGGCAGGACAATTTGATGGCATGATTCTTTCTGAACTTGATACCATCCAATTTGTGCCAAATGAGTGTCCAGATACTATGGTTGCAGAAGAAGGCAAGCCCCCTGTCAGAGTTGTGGAAATGTGCGCGGATAAAGAGGGAAGGTTTGGTAGTTGTAATAGCACAGGTAAATAGGGCATTTTGGAATGTCGCGTCCTACGCACCTTCAATCCACACAGCTTATGTAAAAGGAAGGTGCGTGGGACGCACCCTACGCCCCAATGCCATTAAGTTAAGCTTTGGAATCCAAACCTTTAGATTTGGAAGTGTTTGATATTTAAACCGAATAATCCATTACTTACGGTTTGGATTCCAAAAAATATTCCTTAACTTAATGGCATTGACCCTACGCCCGAACAAATATTATTTTGACTAAAAAATTATTTTCAAAAAAGGTTTGTCTTTTTTTAAAGACGCTGTAAAAGGAAGGTGCGTGGGACGCACCCTACGCCCGAACAAATATTATTGTGACTAAAAAATTATTTTCAAAAAAGGTTTGTCTTTTTTTAAAGACGCTGTAACATGAATACCCGATTAAAAGTCATTTTTGACTATTGTTGAAAAATAACTGAATAATTTGAACCTGATCCATTTTTCCCTTGTTCAAATTCATGCCCAGATTATTCAGTAGAAAAGTATAAAATGGGTATACAAACGAAAAATTCTAACTTGTAAGGCAAAAAAATGAGCGAATATCAATTTTATGAATTTCAAAGCGTTGATCGACCATTAACTACTAAAGAACAACAGGAAATTGATAAATGGTCAAGCAGAACGTCTCCCTCATCAACTGGAGCTACATTTATTTACAACTATAGTGATTTCTCTAAAGATCCGAAACAGGTTGTCAGGAAATATTTCGATGCTATGTTTTATATCGCTAATTGGGGTACTAAACAGCTAATGTTCAGATTCCCGAAGGAGCTTATTGACCGTGAAACCATTCAGGCTTATTGTACTGTTGATGAAATATCGCTCTACGAATATGAGAAATGTTTTGTACTGGATATGCTGTTTTCAGAAGAAGAGAGCTACCACGATTGGGTTGATGGTGAAGGTTCCCTCTCATCTCTTATTGGATTACGGCAAGATATTTTGCAAGGAGATTATCGCAGTTTATATCTTGCTTGGCTTCATGCTTGCTGGTTCAGTAGAGAATGGGATGAATTTGACCAAAATATGCCTGAGCCACCAATATCTCGTCCTCTCAAACCATTTAATGGTGCATTGAAAAGTTGGGTTGAATTATTGGAGATTGAGCAAAGTATCTTAACAGTTGCTTCTAAAACCAAAACTAGAATAGCGAAGGAACAATCTAAGGATGTTAGCACGCTAATTCCTTTGCTTGCTGAAACAGAAAAAGACGATTTTCTGCTCAGACTCGTTAATGAAGAAGCGTTGCTTTCTGTTAAGTTGCGTAAACGATTACAAAAGATGTTAAAACCATCGGGTAAGCACACTGTTTCTGGTAGAACGATTGGTGAAATATTCCAAGAAGTTGAACAGATCGAGCAACAACTTCTAAAAGCAACGCAGCAAAAACGTGAAAGGGCAGAAAATAAATTGCTCAAGGAATTAGAAGCTAAAGAAGCAACCTTATGGAAGAATGTGTCTCAGCACATTTCTGAAAAGAAACCAAAAGAATATGATGCAGCCATTGTAATTCTGAAGGATTTACTTCTGTTAGCAAAACATCGTGGCACTCAACTCGAATATGAGCAACGCATTCGGGGTATCTTAACCGAATACCCGCGATTATCGTCGTTGAAAACAAAAATAACTAAGGCAAAATTGCTTAGTAAAATTGGATGAGATGGTAAAATGGTGAAAAAGGGGTTTTGCCAATTTTTTCACCCAATATTTCCTTATGTTTCACATAAAGCTATTGAGCATGTTTTACCCCGTTGAGGTAATTTTCTAAGATATACCAACTATAGCTTTTCAGATAAATATTTTAGCCTAAAGACCTGACAGGTTTTCAAAACCTGTCAGGTCTGAGAACTTTTATTTTTCTGAAAAGCTATAACTCCAAAGGGGTTAAATGTGAATAGTGAAACTTTTATCCTTTGATATGCCAACTTGTCGGCACTAATACATAGAAAAAATCAGAATATAATATGAATAGAAAAGACTTAGAAAAAAAACTCTCTCCAATTACATCAAATTTATTACAAGAAAAAGGTTACATAAGTCTTATAGATGTATTTATCTGTCTTGGTTATCTTACACAAAAAGATGTCGAGTTCTGGAGAATGAAACGAGTTCCATATTTGGAGAGAGCTATAAAGGTTAATTTAGGTAAAATCAGTTTTATCAATAAAACAGTTTGTAAGAACTGCCGTAAAGGTGGTTTACGTGAAAGTCATACGGCATACAAATCATGGGGCAAAGGAGCAAAAATTGACCTACGATTTTCCAAATCTGGAACAAAAAGTATTGAGACCATATATTCAACACATTGGCTTAAATGCTAAGGAACGTGCATGAAATAAATTAGACAACTAAACCAGACCTGGCAGGAAGAAAACCTGCCAGGTCAAAATCAAGTTTGGACGCTGCTCTTGACCTGCCAGGTTTTGTTTTAACCTGGCAGGTCTGGTTTTAAAGTTGATTAAATTATTTGATGCACGTTCCTAACTTGGTTTTGCTCCCGACCTTCGGCGGGTGAAGGATGCTGTTATAGCAAGGGATTGCCCCTACTTGATGTTCAATTTTTTTTCTTCAAAGCAATAACTACAAGGATTGCATGTAACCAAGGATAAGGCTTGTATCGATTATTATATTATTAAAGATAAAACACTTTCAAAATATCGTTGAGAAATATTTCCTGCCTTATCGAGCAGTTATTCATGTTATCGAGGTTGTTTTATCACTATTCATAAGCCATTGCTGGTTTTATCCTTGATTACATGCAATCCCTGTAGTTGTTGTTGATATTGAAAAACTTGAAGATCGATCCCTACAACAATATCTCTAAGGCGAAACTTCCAACATCCGTTCTAAAGCTAAACGGGCTTGCGCGGTTATTTCTGGTAACACATTGATTTGATTAACAATTTTTCCTTCCACCAAATTTTCTAGCACCCATAATAAATGGTGTGGATCAATACGATACATTGTTGAACACATACATACAACCGGTGCCATGTAGTGAACAAATTTATCCTCTGCCAAACTCTCTTGTGCGAGGCGGTTGACTAAATTCACTTCTGTACCGACGAGCCAACGGGTGCCAGGGGGTGAGGCTTTGACGGTTTTGATGATCGTTTCTGTTGAGCCAATTTCATCGGATTTTTGACAAACTTCATAAGGACATTCGGGGTGTGAAATGACTTTGCCTTTGGGGTAAGTGGTTCGGTATTGATCAATGTGTTCGGGGTGAAATTGTTGATGCACCGAGCAGAAGCCATCCCATAGAATGATTTTAGCCGCCTGAATTTCTGCCTGAGTTAAGCCGCCTTGGGGTTTGTCAAAATCCCAGGTGACCATTTGTTCCAAGGGGATACCCATTTTAGCACCGGTGTTGCGCCCTAAATGTTGATCTGGAAAAAATAGCACTTTTTCGCGTTGGCTAAATGCCCATTCTAAAACGCGCTCGGCATTGGATGAGGTGCAGACGATGCCTCCATGACGACCGCAAAAGGCTTTTAAGTCTGCTGCCGAATTAATATAGGTGATAGGGGTGATATATTCATCAGCCTTATGTATTGCTGATAAGTCATGCCAGGCTTGTTCAACATTTTCAAGGTTCGCCATGTCTGCCATTGAACAGCCGGCAGCTAGGTCCGGTAAAATCGCGGTTTGTTGGGGTCCAGATAAAATATCGGCTACCTCAGCCATAAAATGCACCCCACAAAATACGATATATTCAGCACCTGATTGTGCCGCTTGACGCGATAGTTTTAAAGAATCCCCTGTATAATCAGCGTGTTTGAATACTTCTTCACGTTGATAATGATGTCCTAAAATCACTAGGCGTTCACCGAGTGCTTTTTTAGCAGCTATAATACGCTCATCACATTGAGCATCATCTAGGGATAAAAAAGAGTTTATAGGAATAGTGTCCATATTTGTCCTTATGATTGTGAATTGTAAAGCAGTCAGGTTTTCAGGAGATTTAATGGACGGGGCTTGCAACCCCGTCCAGCACAACATTGTGAACCATAAACCTGTCAGGTCTTGAAGACCTGACAGGTTTTTTTAACTTTCAAGGTACTTTTGCCCGAACCACTGACATTGACTAGGGCTGGAATAGTGATATACTCAACGCGGGAACAAACTTAACTTTTTTCAATGAGGCAGGTAAATGTCGGGTTACGTTTTTTTGCTGCGCAAAAAAATCTAACCCGACCTACCTGGCTAAAAGTTTAAATTATGCCCGTGTGCAGTATATGACCTTGTTAATAATTTTTACTGAGGTGGCAGCAGATGACGGGGGGTTGTTCCATAAATGCCTCTTGGAGAATTGTGAATGGAGAATGGGGAAACTTCGTCCCGAGTTTAGCGAGATCAACATCGTTACCCGTTAGGTTCATTGAAAGTTGGGGATGGTGAATTAATAACAATCTATTTTATTCCCAATTACTTCGTTACGCAGTGAACCAATCCCCCATTCTCCATTCGTTTACCACTGATTAGCACTGGCAGCATTGTCAGGGAGGATATCCTCATCTATTGATTCTTTTGACTTTTGGGGTGGGGAGTTACCAAAGTAGGGAATCGGTAAATCACCCCATGAAATTTCTTCACCTTCTTGAGCAATGGATATATCTTTAGCCTCAACACGAAGTGTTTTACCACCAGTGGAAAAATGCGCCGTTCCTGATATTAAGACAGTTTGGTTTAAAAGTGCTTGAACTTCCTTGGGTGCAAAATGTTTAGCTATCCCTTTCACAACCCGATCACTTCTTGCTGTGATAAGTCTGAAGGTTTGATCGTAACTTCTGATGGTATCCATTTTGCCGACTACTTTCACCGGGCACGGCGATGGAATGTCTTGCAGTCGTTCTTTGAAAATGGCAACGCTTTCCTGCGTGATTTCAAGATCATGTTCATTGACAAAATGAATTTTTTCAGCACCTTGATTCATAACATGACGAAAGCCTAAAAACACTTCTAATAAGGCTTTATCGTAAAGTGGCTCTACCCTTTCATTGGTTAATGCGGTTGTCAAACTATCAATCAGATAATCCAGGCTGGTGCGCTCCGAGATTAGCTCCGGAAATCCATCACTGGGCTGAAATAGATCAGGTACGGTGTCGTAAAGTGTAGGCGACTCAATATGTAATCTATTTTCTTGTAATTCCATAGAAAATTGGGTAGCAGTTTTAATCCATTCAGGAGGGGCACCACGCACCGCACTCCGCCCTTCAGCACGTAAACGTATAGCACCTTTACTGCCTTCAATAAGAACCGACAATAAAGCTTGTAACAGTGTGACTGAAACTTTGCTATTGTTCGTTTTCTGACTTTCAATAAGGATTTGATAGCTGGGCATTAATTTAGTACCTCCAAAAATTTGGCTAAGGAGTGAGGATTTAATAACTTCCGAAACTTTTGAGCCAAACCTGACAGGTTTCGAAAACCTGTCAGGTTTAGTTTCGGGTTTTATTGAATTCTCATTCCTAAGTCAATATATATACGGCAGAAAGAAACCAAGTTTTTTGAAAAAACTTGGTTTCTAAAATGTTAAAATATTTTTTCGTACCAACATAAATAAAAAAATTAGAAAACTTTATTCTTAATTCAAATCAGTCTTGGTGTTAGAAATACTATTTTTCAAAATAGTATTTTTTCTATTAGGAAGACTGATTAATTACACTTTTTAAACTAATTTGGCTATCAACATCGTTAAAATGTGATATTGTCAAATAAATGAAAAATTAGAAAATCTTAATTCTTAATTCAAAATCAATTATTAAAATATGTATATTGTAATAGAAAATCAAGATAAAAATCAATAAACCTTATTAATTGTGAATTGTGAAACGTAGTCACTTTCGTAGCAAGATCAACATCGTTATTCGTTAGGTTCATTGAAAATTGGGATGATGAATAATGAATTAATAATAATTTATTTTATTCCCAATCTCTAATTCCCAATTCCCAATTCCCAATTCCCAATCCCCAAGAAATTATGAAATGGCAATTTTGGATAGATCGAGGGGGAACATTTACCGATATTGTTGCCCTTCATCCTGACGGATATTTATTAACCCATAAATTATTATCTGATAATCCTCAACTTTATCAAGATGCTGCCGTACAGGGCATTCGCGATATTTTAGGACTTGCAAAAGATGATCCCTTACCAACTCATCAAATAGCCGCCGTTAAAATGGGCACTACGGTAGCAACTAATGCCCTATTAGAACGCAAAGGAGAGCGTACTTTATTATTAATAACCAAAGGATTCGGTGACGCTTTGCGTATTGGTTATCAAAATCGTCCTCATTTATTTGCCCTAAATATCGTTTTACCGGCATTACTCTATGAACAAGTCATTGAAGTCGATGAACGTTATAGCGCAGAAGGTGAAGAACTCAAACCGTTCCCCCTTGAATCCATTCGCACCCCATTACAAGCAGCCCGTCAACTCGGTATTTTTTCCATTGCGATAGTTTTTATGCACGGCTATCGTTATCCTAAGCATGAACAACAAGCAGCTACTTTGGCGCATGAATTAGGATTTACCCAAATTTCCGTTTCCCATCAAGTCAGCCCCCTTATCAAATTAGTTAGTCGTGGCGATACAACCGTCGTAGATGCCTACTTATCACCGATTTTACGCCGTTATGTCAATCGCGTTGCGAGTGTATTAAGCGATGTCAAATTACTTTTTATGCAATCTAACGGCGGCTTAACCGATGCCAGGCTATTTCAGGGCAAAGATGCCATATTATCAGGACCAGCAGGGGGTTATGTCGGCGCCGTCAAAACCGCAGCATTAGCCGGTTTCCACAAAATCATTAACTTTGACATGGGCGGCACTTCAACAGATGTTTCACATTATGCAGGCGAATATGAACGCGATTTTGATACCCAAGTTGCAGGGGTGCGAATGCGAACACCGATTATGCGGATCCATACAGTCGCAGCCGGTGGTGGATCACAGGTGCATTTTGATGGTTTGCGTTTTCGTGTTGGTCCTGATTCAGCCGGCGCAAACCCAGGACCAGCCTGTTATCGGCAAGGTGGTCCCTTAACAATTACTGATTGTAATGTGATGTTAGGCAAACTGCATGGGCGTTTTTTCCCAAAAGTATTTGGAGAAAGTGCTAACGAAGCCCTTGATGAAAACATTGTCAAAGAAAAATTTAACACCCTGGCTCAACAAATTAGTCAAAAAACAGGGCAACAACACACCGCTACCCAGGTTGCCGAAGGCTTTTTAAAAATCGCCGTCGATAACATGGCAAATGCCATCAAAAAAATATCCGTACAACGGGGCTACGATGTCACCGAATATACCTTATGCTGTTTCGGTGCCGCAGCTGGGCAACATGCTTGTTTAGTCGCAGAAGCTTTAGGTATAAAAACTATCTTGATTCATCCAAAAGCCGGTGTATTATCCGCCCTGGGAATGGGACTCGCCGATATTCGTGCCATGCGTGAAAAATCCGTCGCGGCAGAATTGAATAATGCCCTAATGAGTGAATTGGAAACGCAATTAAAAGCACAAGAAAAACCAGGGCGTAGCGAATTACATCAACAAGATGTTCATGATGACAATATAACGGTGCAATATAAAGTCCATTTGCGCTATGCCGGAACCGACACACCTTTATTAGTCGATTTTGCGCCCTGTGATGACATGAAAACAGCATTCGCCACCGCTCATCAGCAACGATTTGGATTTACCCGTTCTGATAAATCATTGATTGTCGAGGCTGTATCAGTCGAAGTGATTGGTCAGGTAGGAGAATGGGGAACAGGAAGGACCGAAACAAAACTTGTCAGGTCTGAAACGAAACCTGACAGGTTTTCAAAACCTGTCAGGTTTGGCTCTGTTAAAATGGTAACACACGAGCAAATTTACGACACACCCGTTTATTCGCGTGACGATTGTTCCAGTGGTCAAAAAATAACCGGTCCCGCCATTATCATTGAACAAACCGGCACCACCCTCGTTGAACCCGGTTGGCAAGCTGAAATCACCCCACGTTATGATATTGTTCTAACTCGCCACAAAATTTCTACCCAAGACAAGATTTCTACCCAAGTCGATCCAATCAGGCTAGAAATTTTTAACAATCTCTTTATGTCAATCGCGGAACAAATGGGCGCAACTTTAGCCAATACCGCCTATTCTGTCAATATCAAAGAACGCCTAGATTTTTCCTGCGCCGTCTTTGATCAAAAAGGACAATTAATCGCTAACGCCCCGCATATTCCCATCCATTTAGGCTCCATGTCTGACAGCGTACAAACAGTTATCCAGACACAGGGCGATACGATGCAACCAGAGGATGTTTTTGTCTTAAATAATCCTTATCATGGTGGCACACATTTACCGGATGTCACGGTGATAACACCTGTTTTTGCTGAAAAAACCGAAAAAGTCTTATTTTACGTTGCTTCACGGGGACACCATGCCGATATTGGGGGTATAACACCTGGTTCAATGCCACCCCATAGCCATACCCTGCATGAAGAAGGCATCATCATTGATGTTTTTAAATTAGTAGAACAAGGGCAATTGCGTGAAACGGAAATGCGCAAATTACTCAGTACCGGTCCCTATCCTAGCCGCAATGTGGAACAAAACTTAGCCGACTTACGCGCCAAAATCGCAGCCAATGCGACAGGCGTACAAGAATTGCATAACATGGTGCAACATTTTAGTTTAGAAGTCGTACAAGCCTACATGCAGCATGTGCAAGATAATGCAGAAGCCGCAGTGCGTCAACTACTAGGTGCTTTAAAAGAAGGAGAATTTCGTTATGAATTAGACGACGGTGCCGCTATTCAAGTTAAAATCACGATTGATAAACAACAACGTAGCGCAATCATTGATTTCAATGGCACCTCAAAACAGCAAAATAGCAATTTCAATGCCCCCGTTTCCGTTTGTAAAGCAGCCGTACTTTATGTCTTTCGTACCCTGGTACAAGATGATATTCCTATGAATGCCGGTTGTTTAAAACCCTTGCAGATCATCATTCCAAAGGGCAGTTTACTGAATCCAACCTATCCCGCCGCCGTCGTGGCAGGTAATGTAGAAACTTCGCAAGCGATTACTGACACACTCTATGGTGCATTAAATGTCATGGCAGCCTCCCAAGGCACAATGAATAATTTCACTTTTGGCAACGACAAATATCAATATTATGAAACAATTTGTGGTGGTTCAGGCGCAGGCTCTCATTTTAACGGCACCTCCGCAGTGCATACCCACATGACTAATTCCCGCTTGACGGATCCCGAAATTTTAGAATGGCGTTTCCCAGTCTTATTAGAATCCTTCGCGATTCGTCAAAAAAGTGGGGGCAAGGGACATTATCAAGGCGGTGACGGTGTCGTGCGGCGTATACAATTTCGGGAAGCGATGACAGCCTCCATATTATCAGGGCACCGTCGCATACCCCCTTATGGCATGGCAGGTGGACAAACCGGACAAATAGGGCATAATTGGGTGCAACGTATTGATAATAAACGAGAAAATGTAGCAGCAACGGCGACTGTCGAAATGCAAACGGGAGAAGTGTTTGTGATTGAAACGCCGGGCGGAGGTGGGTATGGTATAGTTTATTAACCTTTTTGGTAGCAAGCGTAGGGTGCGTCCTACGCACCACCCTCATCAGGCACAATAATCATCATTAATTTTCGTCTAAAAAAACGGTGCGTGGGACTACGTTTACTACGTTTACTTTCATCTTAAATTCTCATTTTCACAATAAGGAACGTGCATGAAATAATTTAGTCAACTTTAAAACCAGACCTGCCAGGTTAAAACAAAACCTGGCAGGTCAAGAGCAGCGTCCAAACTGGATTTTGACCTGGCAGGTTTTCTTTTGAACCTGCCAGGTCTGGTTTAGTTGTCGAATTTATTTCATGCACGTTCCTAAGCCAGCGGAGTGCCATACCAAAAAAAGCCTCTTGTCATGATTAGATTTGGGGCTTTTATAAACGCCATCCAGCATAAAATGTTGTCTGTTCCCTATTTTTCACTAACTCAAAATGAGTTGAATAAAGAAATCCTATTTTTGAAAAAAATCGGATTTCTAAACTTATTTACCAGCCTCACTACTCAAAATGTTAAAATATTTATGTCTACTTAAAAAAGACTGTCACCCAATTTTGATACAGCACGACACAATAACTGATAACTAAAAATGTTAGAGTCACTATATATTAAAAATTTTCGTTTGTTCAAGGAATTGACAGTTGAACGGTTGGGGCGCGTTAATCTGATTGTTGGGAAAAATAATTCGGGGAAAACAGGTTTGTTGGAAGCATTGTTGATATATGCCAGTAATGCATCGCCTTATTTGTTGAAGGCTTTAATTTCAGAACGTTCGGAAAATTGGGATATAGAAACTCGCAACCATGTACTACCCGATGATAACCCATTGCGTCACCTTTTTTATGAGCGTCACTTTCCACAACCACCTGATGCAGGTATTGAAATAGGCTCTTTGAATCAACCTAATAATAGGATACATCTGCGTACTCGTTATTATCAAATTGTTGAACATGAAGCGGGAGCGCGTCGTCGTATTCCAATTGATGAACCGCACAGTAGCGACTTGGTTGATGTATTGAAGGCTTTGGAATTTCAAGAAAATCGTGACAGTAAACCGATACGACTTTTTGATCTGTCTTCTGTCGATTCTTTTACCCCCAATAGAGCAAAAATGGCGGTTGAATGGGTATCTACCGACAGGCATAAAGATAGTAAGCGAGTTGCCGAACTTTGGGATAACATTACTTTAACCGATTTAAAAGAAGAGGTAGTCGCTTCGCTACAAATAATAGAACCTTCCCTCATCGATTTGGGATTAACCATTGGCAATGACAAAAAGAGATTTGTGATTGCACGGTTTAAAGATTCTTCGATGAGAATTTCTTTAGACAGTCTAGGTGAAGGCATGAGTCGCCTTTTTTACTTGACACTGGCTTTAGTTAATTCAAGTAATGGTTTTCTTCTCATCGATGAGTTTGAAAATGGTCTCCATTACACCGTGCAACCCAAAGTGTGGAACTTGATTTTTAGACTTGCCAAAGCATTAAATGTTCAAGTCTTTGCAACGACACATAGTTGGGATGGTGTCACGGCTTTTCAACAAGCCGCTCAAGAAAATGATAAAGATGCTATGTTATTCCGTCTTGGACGTAGCGTACTTAAAAGCGACAATAGAAAAGTGATTGCTATTGTTTATGACAAAGACAAACTACAAGTTGTAACTCAAGCAGAGATGGAAGTACGTGGATGAACAATTCCAAATTAGTCGTTGAAGGACAAACTGATACGCTATTTTTTCAAGCATTGATACAGAAGGAAAACTTAAACATAGATGTTGAACCACGCCATAGTGTTAGCAAAATTCCAAACTTACTAGAAGCTTTGTTTGATGATTTGCGAGATGGCGTTATAGAACATTTAGGTATTGTTGCCGATGCTGACTATACGACTTCTAAAGGTATCGGTGGCTTCAAAAAACGTTGGCAACAATTGACTCAACCGTTGAAAAACATGGGATATAATATTACCGCACCGCCATCACAGAATTACAAAGGTAACATTTTTACTCATCAAAATGGATTACCACCAGTCGGTTTATGGCTGATGCCAGATCATAAAAATGACGGGATGTTGGAAAGTTTAATTAAACAAACGGTTTGTGAAGGAGAACAACAAAGCCTGTTGCAAACAGCAACAGTTTGTCTTAACCAATTACCAATCACACTGTTTAAACATCACCATCATACCAAAGCGACTCTATATACCTGGTTAGCATGGCAAAAAAAGCCAGGGCAAGCGTTAGTCAGTACCCTTAATGCGGATTTAATTGATCTACAATCGCTGGAAATACAAGCGTTTATCAAGTGGTTACGTGATGTATTCACTTAAAAATCACACCGTTTGGTTTCAATGATGTATTTATGGTTTTGGTGGAGAATGAGTATATCTGTTCGCCCTCTACCGGTTGGCACTTCAAATGTTTGCCCGCCGATGCACTAGGGTGTTGACTCAGAAACAAACGCTTCTAGCGTTTTTCATGCCAGATCAGTGTCGTAAGAGCGAGGCTGAAAAATGGTTCTTTGGTTAGCTAAAGTTGAAGGTTTAAAGAGACCCGATGCCCAAGCTTTAACCTCAGCAAGCGTAGCGTCCTACGCACCACCCTCATCAGGCACAATAATCATCATTAATTTTCGTCTAAAAAAACGGTGCGTGGGACGCACCCTACGTTTACTGCGTTTAATGGTGAACAAGCTGCCATTGAACAGTGGCAAATTAAACGTGATGGTAATGAACGAGGTATTGTGGAAATGAGGAGTTATCATGATAAACAATGAGCAAGAATTAAAAATAACGCTTGACCGTATTGCGCAATTTCAAAATCAAATTTCTCATCTTCGCAAAGTAGAAATGAATTCACAGAATTACCATGCTTCAGTTTCTGGATTTATTTCAGAAATAGACCGCATGCAATTAGAGGTACGTGAATTTTTGAGTTTTTATCCAAAAGAACTTGCAGCATAAATTATTTTTAAGCGAGCATATATGAACAAAGAAATTCGATTTTTGGCAAAAATTTCTTAAACCGTATTGAACAGAGGATCGCTATCGCTCTACCCACACTATATAACACTTTAAGTTATTTAGGCTCAATTTGATAAAAAGGAATGCTATGCCAAATAAAATTAGGGAGCTGAAAGGAATGTTGCTTAGAGCAGGTTGCTCATGCGAAAAAGCAAAAGGTAGCCACTCGAAGTGGTCCCACCCGAAGCTTCACTGCCATTAAGTTAAGCATTGGAGTCCAAACCTTTAGATTTGGAAGTTCTTTAATTTTAAACCGAATAATCCAAATCTGAAGGTTTGGATTCCAACAAATACTGCTTAACGCAAATGACAGTGACCCGAAGCTTGTCCACAAGTTGATTATGTCGGGAAAAGATGGCACTGATGCAAAACCATATCAAGAAAAGAATGTTCTAAACTACTTGCAAGAAATATCGGAGGAAGAATGAACGCACATTACAGCATTTTGCTCCAATGGTCTGAGAACGATCAGTGCTACGTAGCCTCTCTTCCTGAGTTTGGCCCTTATGCACATACGCATGGAGAAACATACGAAGAGGTTTTGAAAAATGCAAAAGAGATTATAGAGCTTTTGATTGCAGATACCTCACCCTTGCCAAATCCTCAGACGTATACAGTAACTGAGGCATTAGCCGCCTAACATCAAGCTCAACGCGGACGACCGCGCTACAGGTTTAATTTGTATCAAAAAAAAGGCCGAAGTCAGCAATGATTACTGATGACAGCCTTGATAATTTTTTGCAAATGCGTTGGTTTTCTTTTAGGAGGAATGGGTGCAGCGAAGCTGCTACTCTACTTGAACCCATGCTACGCTCGCTGATAGATTAATTTGCTAGAAATTTCTATATTTTGCTTAATCAACGAATTGATAATTTCATTTAAAGAAAACTTATTACCTTTATTTTGGATATTTTTCAGAAAAAACTCTTTCACTTCTTGATCTAAATAGATTGGAATATCTAGCTCCTCTATTGGAGGATAAAATTTACCTTGTTCGGCATTGGTAAAATCATATTCTTTTTTCATTTTGGACACCTTTTTCGATAGGTTTGTTTTTCTCTTTTTGTGGCTCTTCTAGCACTGATAATTCTAACAAACTCTATGCCATCATTATATCTAAAAGTATGCACAATAACCCGAATCATTTCATTTAATGATTTTCCTAATAATATCCATCTGTCTTCATTTTCAGAATGTTCATTATTGTATTGATTTGGGTGCAGATACTCCTATCTCCCGCTAAATAAAAAATTGTTGTAAATCAATCGGTTATTAATTTCTGTGTTTTCACGCAAAAGCTATAACTAATTGAAATTATTAGATATTTATCTTATAGGAGATGAGAGGAACTGCACCCTATTGATTTAAAGCAAACGGATCAGCAAATACGTATGAAGCCTGCTCAAATGTTATCCCATGTTTTTGTATATTGATTTTTTCTTTATTGCTATCCCATTCAAATTTCATGTTTAGTATTATAGGTTAAATTTTACTCTATGCGAATCTTAACAGTTTGTGGGGCATAACATTCGGTGGGTAGGCAACAACGTTGCCCACCTACTTACTAATCAGTTATAACATGATTTTTATTAATGAAATATTATACAGACTTAAAAATATTTGTCAAACTTTTTTTACCTTAAAAATAAATAGTTATATTTTTATATACCCTTTATCCATACCATTTAC
>Ga0233403_10000858_pt1 | contig 14598 bp, 8 predicted proteins | sample Na_oxic_1_MG_FD_179866 | JGI IMG/M metagenome (GOLD analysis project Ga0233403, IMG submission 179866) | Seawater microbial communities from Saanich Inlet, British Columbia, Canada - Na_oxic_1_MG | ecosystem: Environmental > Aquatic > Marine > Inlet | place: Canada: British Columbia | collected...
CTGACATTTTCAAGCATTTCCATTCCTCTGGGATAAAATCGGATGAATTTCGAAAGCGGGGTTCGGGAACACAGAAGCATGTCCCATATGGTATCCTCAAAATTGTCCGGGCCCCATCGGAATTTGTCCGCATCATAAAGACAGTCGGACAGCAGAAGACCCTCGGGTGTGTCAATCTTCAGAGTGTCTCTGAAGGCTTCATGGTTCCGTATGGCCTGACTGACATCTTCCACCTCATCCCGCGAAAGAGGATAATCCGCCAGCATTTTTCGGGAACGGACAGCACCTTTCACAGCATGCTCTGTCTCCTTACGCATGATATCATGGAGAAGGCCGGCGCACTGGGCAATCAGCAGCCTGCGACCGGGGCAGTTCATTCCTTTTGACAGACGGGCCTCCAGATTGCAGAGTGTCTCCGAATACCCGCTCCCTTTTCCGCATTCAATGAGCATCAGAGCACCCGCATCAGCGGCCACCCTGACCGCATGTTTCATCCCATGACCGAAATTATCTTTCAGATCTTCGGCAACCTCCGCGCACAGGCGTGAAATGACAGGATTCGTTTCAAAGAATTTTCTGGACAAAGCATTTGCCCAGAAAAAATCTTTGTAAAAATCAGGGGGTGGGAATCGAAAGACAATCTGACGAGCCTGTTCACGAATGCGAACGATTTCAATCCTTGAACTGATGCAGCAGCCTCCTTAATAAATATCTGACCATTTTTCCTGCAACCGCTTTTCCCTTATCCTTCCTGAATGGAGAAAGGATTTCCGCATACTTTCCATTTCCCGTCTTCTTTCACAACAGTGAAAATCTCCTCAATTTTCTCAGAGGGAGAGTGGGTGAAAAAAGACCTCAGCAGTCGCTGTTTTTTTTCGGCAACCAGCCGCACCCGGGCAGTTTCATGGTTTTCCACATCAGCGTAAGTTTCAACGTGGGAAAGTCTGTATTCAGTGAAAAAAAGCCTGAAGCCAAGTGCGCCGGCGTTTTCATGTGCATTGAAAACATACTGTCCCACCACATCCGTTTCATCCGCTGTCCGGGACTCCTCGCAGAGCCGCGCAGTCATGACCGCATCATCAAAGCAGAAATAGGCTTCTGCAAATTCCGTGACTGCTTTGCCGGGCGTGTCCCGCATATCTCCGAAAACAAACAGCACCTGAAAGAATACGCCCAGAAGTATCACCAGTGTTATGGATATGAACTTATTTCCCTTTTCTTCCATTTTCCTTTTTTTCCTCCTTTCATCATCATCATAAAAATATAATTTTTTTTCAGAAACATGAACCAGACAGAGATTTCCGTTCAGATGCCTATCCGGATAATTATCTGCTCCCAAGCCCGGACATCTTTGCCCGGAAACATTGTCCACCCGCATAAACAGCGCTTCCCGGGAAACGGATTTTCACCCGGCATGAATGGCATTCGGATTTATCCCGGAATATTGTCTTGCAACAGTCATCCCCGCGAAAACGGGAATAATCCACCCTGTGAAAAGCTCAGGAACTGTGACCAAATAACATCCCGGCCCGCCCGTTCCGGATTTGGGCATGAGCTTGGTCCAACGATTGGCAAATCCGAAATATCTGCCGCCAAAGTCAGGGTTGATCGTCAATCCGGGAAATGGGGAAATTGTTCGGTCATGGATACTCAGTTTGTGACAAGGCAGGTAAAAATTCATGTCCGGAGATTTGCCCGGACAATTTTTTTTTCTTATTCCAAATTCCTAATCCGTATTTTTTTTTGCCGCAGAGGTGCAGAATGTTTTTAAATATCCGAATTTACAAAATTTTATTTTCAGCAGTCAAAAAATGAAAGCTCTGTGTGATCCGGTGTTCTGAAAAAAATTCAGGCTTGAAGCCTGAAATCGGATTTTCGATAACATGAAAGACAGTTTTATACAAGGCTTTTTCAAATAATTTTTTAATGTGCTTGCAATAAGCATGTTTGCATGATAATTCTGCTGTTTTTCAAAATGAGATATTCAGCGGACAGACGGTGGCGGATTCCCGCTTCCGAAGGAACAGAGGCTTCCGAATTTTTCGGAATTCATGTGGCAACAAACAAATTCAGTGTTTTGAAATCAAAGAGGAGGTATCGGAGTGGAATTCGAACTGACCAAAGAACAGATTCAGATTCAGAAATCTGTGAGGGAATTTGTCAAAGGCGAATTTAAAAAAGACCTGATTCTGGAGTTGGAGGAAAAACACAGGTATCCCGAAGACATCTGGAAAAAAGCTGCGGAACTGGGTTTCATCGGCATCCATTTTCCGGAAGAATATTCGGGAATGAGTCTCGGAGTCATGGAAAACATTCTTGTTGCGGAAGAACTGTGCAGAGGGGATTCCTCAGTGGGCGCGTGTCTGATTCTCGCTGATTTTGCCTCTGAAATCATTCTTCATTTCGGCAGTGAGGAACAGAAGAAAACCTGGCTGCCCAGAGTGGCCGAAGGTGAGGTGCTTTCATGCGGCGCTTTCACAGAACCCGATCACGGCTCGGATATCACCAGCATGGACACCACAGCGGTCAGAGACGGGGATGAATGGCTCATCAACGGGAGCAAAATATTCATCACCAACGGCGGCCCCCTTGCAGGATTTTACAATGTTCTGTGTCAGACTGATCCCGAAATCAGTCCGTCACATCGCGGCATGAGCCTGATTCTGGTGGAAGCCGACCGCCCGGGCGTTTCAGCTGCAAGCGTGGGGGTCAAGATGGGTATCCGCATGATGGACACTGCCGAGGTGAATTTCAAAGATGTCCGTGTTCCCGTGTCCAATCTCATCGGCAAGGAAAACCGGGGCTTTTATCAGGTTCTCGAATTTTTTGATGAAAGCAGAATTCTCATAGCGGCACAGGGTTTGGGAACAGCACAGGGTGCATTTGACCGGGCTTTGGCCTATGTGAAATCCAGGGAGCAGTTCGGGAAAAAAATCGCCCAGTTTCAGGTGAATCAGCACAAGCTTGCGGACATGGCCACAAAAATTGAGATGGCCCGGCTGCTGGTTTACAAGGCCGCATGGAATTTTGATCAGGGACGCATTGACCCCAAACTGACTTCCATGGCCAAAATGGTGGCCGGACGCACAGCGGTGGAAGTGTGCGATGAAGCCATTCAACTGCTGGGCGGCTATGGCTATATGCTGGAGTATGAGGTGGAACGCTTTGCCCGGGATGCCAAGATTTGTGAACTTTATGAGGGAACAAAGGAAATCCAGAAAAACACCATTGCCAGCTACATACTTGGAAAATCCAAATAAACAATGAGCAGTTGTCAAAAAAACAAAATGGCAACTGCTTACTGCTCAGGGATTTTTCAAAAATAAACTGCCCATACTGACACCTCCCTCAAGGAGGGATTATGGTGGCCCGCCGTTGCCATGGTGTGTTTTCGGGTATGTTATTTCTTGGGAAATCCCTTGCTGCCTGCTGAAATCCCTATGCTCAGTATCCGAAAAATCGGAGTCATCGGACGAACCTACCGCCATCTGAACCGCTACAGCCAGATTCTTGCCATTTTTTTCAAATATGGTTTCGAAGATATTGTTGAGCAGCTGAAGATAGACCAGTATATCGAAGCCGGGCTTCAGATGATTTCAAAAAACAAGCCCTTTGTGCGGGTGGGAGAGAAACTGACGCGCGCTGAAAGGGTGCGGATGGTGTTTGAGGAACTCGGCCCGGCATTCATAAAACTCGGGCAAATCCTCTCCACCCGCTCGGATCTCGTTCCTGCCGACTTTATCAACGAACTCTGTCAGCTTCAGGATCAGGTGCGCCCCTGCAATTTCAAGGATGTCCGGAAAGTGCTGGAAAAAGAATTGGCGCAGCCCCTTGGGGACTGCTTTGATTTTTTCGACGAAACCCCCATTGCCTCGGCATCCATCGGTCAGGTCCACAGAGCAAAATGCAGAGACGGCGATGTGGTGGCCGTGAAGATACAACGCCCCGGCATAAAGGATATTATTGAGGTTGACCTTGAAATCATGCTTCATCTGGCACTCCTCATGGAACGCCATATTGATGAGATTGCCCTGCACCGGCCTGTTGAAATCGTCGAGGAGTTTGCCAGAGTCATTGAAAAGGAAACCGACTACACTGTTGAGGCAATCAACATGGAACGCTTCGCCCGGCAGTTTCTGACAGATGAGACAGTCTATATTCCCAAAATTGTCAGGGAGATGAGCACAGAACTGGTGATAACCATGGAGTTTGTCAGCGGTATCAAAATATCTGAAATCCGTGAACTGGAACAGGCCGGACTGGACAGGAAACTGATCAATCTTCACGGGACAAATTTTATTCTGAGACAGTTGTTCGAATACGGATTTTTTCATGCTGACCCCCATCCGGGCAATATCTGTGTGCTCCCGGACAATACCATCTGCCTGTTTGATTTCGGCATGGTCGGCTCTGTTGACCGGAGAACCAGGGAAAACTTTGTGGATCTGCTGGAGAGCGTGGTGTGCCGGAATGAGCTCCGGGCCGCTCAGATACTTCTGAAGCTCACCAGTTGGGAGGAGGAGCCGGATATCCGTGTGCTTGAAAGGGAAATTGCGGAATTCATCGGACATCATCTTTACAAGCCCCTGAAAGATACCCGGATGGGCAGAATGTTGCAGAAACTGATGAATATCACTGCCCGTCACCGCCTCAGAATTCCCCCGGATATTTTTCTGATGATGAAGGCTTTCGGAACTGTGGAGGGCATCTCACTTCTGCTGGACCCGGATTTCAACATGGTGGAGCATGCCGCGCCTTTTATTGAAAAGGTGAAACTGGAGCGATTTTCTCCGGAACGCCTCACGGACGATGCGCTCAGGGGCTTGCGGGACATGCTCCATTTCATCCGCCAGTTCCCCAAGGACACCCTTGAGATCACCCGTCTGATCCGTCAGCAGAAACTGGCTGTGAAGCTTGAACATCAGGGCCTTGACAGCATACTCGCCACCCATGAGCGAATCAGCAGCAAACTGTCCTTTTCCATTATCATTGCCGCTCTGATTATCGGCTCGGCCCTGATTGTGGTGGCACATATCCCTCCGCTGGTTTACGGTATTTCCCTCATCGGAATCATTCTCTTTTCCGCAGCCGCGCTTATGGGCGTTTGGCTGCTGCTGGCAATTCTGCGGAAGGGCGGATTATAGGAAGCCGCAGGTCTGTAAGTTTTGACGTTCCGGAGAAACCCGGGTTTTTATCTGCCGGGGTAAAGGATAAAAGGGCAAAAGCAAAGGGTTTTTCCGGGTATATTATTTCCTGGAACCCCATTATCAGCGGATTCAGAATTGGAAAAAATCCCATCCCGTTTTCATGGGGACAGTTTTTTCAATTCCGTCCGGAATGACATGCCCTGTTCCTTAATAATAAAGAAGTCCCTGAAAAATTTTGGACAGCGGTTTATGGGGATTTCTCAAAAATAACTGCCCATACCGGCCCCTTCTCCCCTTGTATATAGCTCCCCTGTAGCCCCTCGTTCGACTGATATCATGCAGAAGTCAAATTGGGAGTATATTATTTCTTGGGAACTCCCTGAAAAAAAAATTTTCTTTGTGTGTCAATTCAAAACAAGATTCGGAAATTCAAAAAAAACAGATTCTGATTCAGAACATTTGGAAGGTGAATCATGATATGGTTGCAGACTGAAATGAGAATTTTTTTTATCAGGTATGAAAGAAAAATTTTCTTTGTGTGTCAATTCAAAACAAGATTCGGAAATTCAAAAAAACAGATTTTGATTCAGACATTTGGGAGGTGAACCATGAATGCTTGCAGACTGACTTCTTTTAATATGAAAATGGCCCTTGCAATGGCCTCCTTTTTTCTCCTCCCCTTTTCCGTAAGGGCTGATACTGATAATGTCTCCTCTTCCGAAATGCACATGATCGAATTTGACAAGGCAGAATATACACTTTCGGTGAGGCTGATCAACGCTGATATTTCGGATGTGGTTGCCGAACTTTCAAAAGTCGCAGGCATAAAAATATTTCTGGATGAGAGCATGAATCGGACAATCAGCTCAAGCTTCCGAAATGTATCCCTTGAAACTGGAATCAAGCGCGTTCTCGGTCCCGAAATCAGCAGTGCATTTGTCTTTGTCAGATATGCGGATTCCTCCGGGAAAGAAAATTATCGGCTGGATACGGTCAAAATATTTGACAGCGGAAAGATGCTGTCTGCAAATTTCATAATCTTTGACGGAAGCACCGAGCAGGAAAGAGGGGCAAAAGATATTTTCTCCCAGCCCCATGAGACCGTTCGTATGCCTGTCACTCCCGGTGCGATAAGACATGAGATAGGGATGGCCAGAAAAAATCTCGGTATGATCCGCAGAAAATATGAGGCAGAAACCACGAATATAAAGGCCGGCATGGCCCGCATCAGAATGGAACTGAGCAAAAACCTCTCTCCCCAGGAACGGGAAGAACATATAAGGAAACTGAGATATCACAGACAGAATCTTGCCAAAATCAGGCAGATGAGTGTCAGAATCACGACAGATGAGGAAAAAAATCTCAGGGAACTGATTGAGGCAGAGGCAAAGGCCGGGGACCGTCGGAAGTTTGCGGAAAGACAGCGTGTCTCGGAAAAACAAAAGCGTTCCGAATGAAAGGAGTGAGGAGAAATGTGGCTTTTTTTCTGCATACTGACTGCCGGATGTTGGATACTGGCCAGTGGCTGCTGTCTGCTGGATACAAGATATTGGCTCTTTCTCACAGGCTCATGGTTGCTAATCATTATGATTGCCGGATATCGGCTTATTCAGACAACAAGAAATATGGAACGTCATTTCTCAGATATGAGAAAAACAGAGGATTTGGACGAACCTGGGGAATTTGAAATCTTTATGGACAGCCTCAGTGATCAGCCCCGGTAATCCGGAAACCTTCCGGAGTGCAAAAATTGGGCGAAGCGGTTTTTTGCATCAATTTGCATTATCCGGAGTGCAAAAATTGAGCGAAGCGGTTTTTTGCATCAATTTGCCCAAACCATGTAAATTCGCTCTGAGTAAATTCGCTCTGAAAATCAGGAAAGGAGGATTAATATGACAGAGAGATCGGATACAAAGCGGTCGGGAATATTGGGATATTGCACGACCCTGCTTTTTCTTCTCTTGTCAGTTTTGCTGAAATAAACCAGATATGTCTCCATGCCATTCCCGCTCAGGCAGGGAACATGCTTTGTGGGCAAAGGATTCCCACTTTTGCAGGAATGACACGGATAAAGGTTTTGCAACTGTCTTTATGATAAGCGCAAAGATGAATCATGTCAACTTTTTGATAATAATAAGGAGCAGCAACATGTATAAACTGAATATTGCAACAGGACTGAGACTTGTCGTCGCTGTGCTTTTTCTCAGCCTTTCGCTGATAAGCGGCCCGAGTTTTGCATATCCTGTCAACGGGGACATGGGAACGGACAATGTTGGCCCGGTTGAGGATGTTGAGGGAACAAGGTTTGAGTTTGACAGGGATATGACTTCTGACGGTGTTTTTGATGATCCCACGCTGATCAGCTATCCGGGTGACGAAACACTCGTAACGGTCAGCGGTGTTGTCAGAGACAGTGAGGGAAATCCTGTTCCCAATGTCTGGGTCAACGCGAAACCCCAGTTTGACTTTTTTGATGATTTTGATGATGATATCAGGCCCCTCGGAGACGACGGCCTCAGACCCAAACCTGAAGGCGACTGGTCCGAAGGTGCTGGAGACGATCTCAGATACAAACACGAAGGTGAATTTGTGGAAACTGAGTTTGCAGACGGCGAGATCGGAAATGCCAAACAGGAACCTTGGCCGGCAGATGATATGATTATGCCTTTTATTCCCAGGGGAGACGCTGAAACCGATGAAAACGGCGCGTTTTCCATCTCTGTGTCCCAAGGCTATGACTACGATCTTTTTGTCAATATCAAACGCTTGTCAGATACCGATGCCATCGGCGGATTTTTCGAGGACAGCGACGGCGGAAGCAGCTCAGATCCCGGAGCGGACAACACATGGTCCGGCACCACCACCCATGACTGGGCCAAACGCACACTGATCACTGTGGGCGAGGAAGGTGTCAGCGACATCAGCATCACACTGGGAAAAGGTTCCAGAATTTATGGCAAAGCCCTTGATTCCGAGGGGAAACCGGTTGCGGACCTTTGGATTGACGCATCCGGGGATTTTCCGGGTGCATGGGGCGGATCCTCCACTGATGAGGAAGGAAATTTCTCCATTGTCGTGGCTCCGGGAGAAGGCTACCGTGTGAGCTCCTGGCCCTGGCAGGGAGGCTTTCTGGGCGGATTCTGGCAGGCTGGCACGGACAATGGTTTCACCGCGTCGGGTCAGGACGGTTCTCTTACGCCCAGATGGGAAGATGCAACCTTTGTGGATGCCAGCTCAGATGTGGAAATCAACATCATTTTTGAGGCAGCCAACACCATTTCCGGTTATGTGAGAGATGAGGACGGCACGCCTGTTTCCGATATGTGGGTCAGCGCCTCCTCGGGCAATCCCTATATTGATGTCATTTTTTATGCTGATGATGATGAAGAAAAGTACGAAACAGAGGAATTTTTTGCTCCCGAGCCCGAACCTTTCTGGTTTGGTGCGAACACAGACGAAAATGGCTATTATGAAATTGCTGTGTATCCTGCCTCGGATTACCGGGTGAGCGTATCCGGCTCGGGTATTTACCGCGAACTGTTTTATCAGAACGCTACAAACTGGGAAGATGCAACACCGGTGGATGTGAGCCAGAGTTCTGTGAAAGCCATAGACTTTGTGCTGGATATGGGGGCAAGCATCTCCGGAACAATCTCCGGTCTCAAAAAAGATGACATAGCCTATGTTGATATATGGAATGACAAGGGGAGATTCGGAGGCGGAAATGCAAGAGTGATCGGAACCGGCTCTGATGTGAGTTTCAAAATGCGCGGTCTTGAGGAAGGTGACAAATATATCGTCAATGTATGGGCAGAGGGATATATGGGCGGATGTCTGCTCAAAGACGGCACTCTGGGTTCGCGGGAAGATGCGGAACTTTTTAGCACCGGCGCGGAAATAAACATCACCATGGACAGAGGCAGAGAGATTTCCGGAACCCTGTCCGGCCTGTCTCAGGGAGATATGGTCTGGATTGACACTTACAGTGACACCGGATGGAGCAAAGGCGGCACGGAAGTGGTTGCCGAGGGTGACACTGCTGATTTCACCCTGTCCGGTCTTGCCGCAGCCTCTGATTTCCGGTTGTCTGTACATGCTGACGGATATGTCAGCGGTTCTTATGGCGGCCCCGGATCGGTTCCGGTTCCATGGGACAAGGCTGTCCTGATCAGCACAGTTGACGGGGATGCAACAGGCATCAGCATAACCATGAGCACGGGCAACACCATCAGCGGTGTTGTGAAAGGGCTTGACAGAGGTGCGCTGGTCCGGATTAATGCTTCCAGCGACACTGGCTCCTACGGCGGAACAGAGGTTGTGGGAACAGGTTCTGATGTGGATTATGAGATAAAATGTCTCAGTCCCACTGACGATTTCCGGGTATCTGCGGATGCAAAAGGCTATATCGGCGGATTTTACAGTGCCGAAGGTCTCACAGACTGGGAAAATGCCGACATGGTGGACGCTTCCAACAATGCCGCGGATATCAACCTTGAACTGTCCAAAGGCAAAACAATCTCCGGAACCATTACCGGCCTTGAAGAAGGCGAATGGGCATGGATTGAGGCTCGGAGAGAAAAAGACGGTGGCATGATTGAGCCCATGCCCATGATGTCCATGTCAGCCAATGGCGCGGACAAGGCCTATGAACGCTGTGAGATCGGATGGTGGGGTGAGAACAACTGGGGCGGAACCAGTGTTGTGGGAACAGGTTCTCCTGTGGAATACGAGATTTCGGGTCTTGCCTCCGCGGATGATTTCATCGTCACCTTCCGTCCTGAGAAACATGCCCCGGAAACAAAAACCGGTGTTGACACCAGCACAAATCCCGGTATTGATTTTACAGTTTCCGAAGGCATGCACATCAGCGGAACCGTTATCGGCGTAAAATCCAATGATGTCGTATTCATCAATGCCTGGAGCGAGGCATCGGGCATGGGCGGTTATGCAGAAGCCAGAACAGACGCGGATGGCAAGGCCATTTATGAAATCAGCGGCCTCGGTTCTGCCTCGGATTATGTGGTCAGCACATGGGCCCTCGACATCAACCTGTTTTACAATCAGAAGTTCTCCTGGGAAGATGCGGATCGGGTGGATGTCTCAAATGGCGATGTGGCAAATATCAACTTTGATTTCGGCATCATTGAAATGTACACGCTTTCCGGTGAGATCGCAGGTCTCAGTGACGATGCCATGGTATGGATAGATGCATGGAGCGAGAACGGCAGAGGCGGATGGGGCAATGCTGAAGTACGCGGAAACGGAAGTTTTTCCATAAAACTTCTTCCCGGAGATTACAAAGTCGGGATTTATGGCGATGGCTATGTCAGAACCATTTATGATGCGGCATCCGGCAAACTGATCTATGATTGGGAAGCTGCCGAGGCAGTGGAACTGAACGGCGACAAAGACCTCGGAACGCTTACCCTGTCTATGGGGAACACGGTTTCCGGAACCGTCACAGATGCCGAAGGCAAAGCTCTGCCCAAAGTATGGGTGGACATTTATGCCGAGACCGGGGACATGGGCGGCAACGCCGGGACAAACCGCAGAGGCGAATATCGTATTTCCGGGCTTGCGGACGGTGTTTATTTTATCACAGCCTGGAGCGATTACGGTTATTATGAAGGTGAATTGACAATTGGGGGCGGCGATCTGACCCATGATATCACGCTGGATGGCGAAGATTTCGGAAATGTGTCGGGCGAAGCCGATGACGCTGAGGTTGTGCTTCTGTTTGATGAGGAAGACAACTTTGTCAATGCAGTGGAAACCGATGACAGCGGAAATTACAACTTCAGCAATATTGCCGCGGGCGAATACACCGTGAAAGTCAAAAAGAACGGCAAGGATGATTATGAGGTTCTGACAACCGTGAATGTGGATGACGGCACAGAGTAGGATAAAGAGCAAAGGATAAAAGGGTTAAGGCTTCAGCCTCAACCATTCAACCTTAACCCTCAGTTCTTCTTTTTCCATGTTGTGCGGAGCATAAAGAAACCTCCCTTTCCACGGCTCCGCACAACATTCCCGTTCCCACGTTTGACGACTGAGCAAGCCCTAAGTTGACTGAGCGAGCCGATGTCCGCGTGGGAACGCTACTCAATGGAGGCAATTTGGCATAGCCGACACTTTTCTGGTACAGACAAAAAGAGAGAACCATGAAAAAACTTAGCGTGACAACAATTCTTTTCCCAGTATGTTTTCTGATATTTGCAGCATCAGCCGCTGCTGAACCCCCTTCAATGCCTTCAGATGTTTATAGCACAAGCCATCCAATAAACATCCCTTCATTCAACAAGCAGATAAGCATAAGATGGAAAACCTCAACTGATGCTGACGGCGATCTGAAGGGCTATGCTATTAAATGGGACAATGTTGCAGATACAGTTCCCTGGGAATTTGACTCCAATTCTTCTCCGAAAGCCTCAGCCACCTCAGCTATCTCAGATTCCCTTTCAGGCGGCTCATGGTATTTTCATATCCGGGCAGTGGACAATGAGGGCAAATTCAGCGACCCTGTGCATAGCGGCCCCCATGTCATTGTCACACAGCCCTATATTTCCGATGTGAATCCGAATACAGCGGATAATGCTTCCGAAACAGAGATCACAATAAAAGGAACGGATTTCACTCAGGATGATATTGTCAGAATCGGAGATACGGACATGGGCAATGTGGTGTTTGTCAGTTCCGAGGAACTCAGGGCAACTGTTCCCGCCGGCCTCACATCCGGTCCTTATGATATCCAGGTTATCAATCCCGGTTCCACGCTATCCTATAAAGCTGAGAATGCCTTCACGGTGACATCATCGGGAACTCAGACACCCTCACTTGATGCGGGCGCGGATATGTATGCGGTTGCCGGCGCGGAGATAACGCTGGGAGGTTCTCTCACATCCGGGTCAGGTGATAACTGGGTATACACATGGAACATCACAGATCCGGCCTCTTCAAATGCTGTTCTCAGCAACAATGACACACTCACACCCGTATTCACTCCGGATGAGTCAGGACTTTACACCCTGCGTCTCACTGCCACTGAAACCGGGGGAACGGGCAGTTTGTCTGACAGCATGAATATCACGGTTTACAGTCTTGATGGAACGGATGTGAGCGGGGACGGGAGCATCAGTCTGGCCGATGCTGTTCTGGCGATCAGGGTTCTATCCGGATTTGACACGACTGATGAGATTCAGTCTGTCGCCGATATTGACAACGATGGCAAAACAGGTGTGAGTGAGATCATTTGCATTCTTAGGGTAATGTCCTCAGCCAGATAATTACCCGTGCAAAAATTTTGCCGCATTTTTCACGGATGTCCGCTCACAAACCACGAAACACACGAAATATATACGAAAAAACAACCCTGATTGTCACCGTCTCGGAAATGTTGCAAAATTATTGATCAGGTACTTAAAACTCTGTTACAGACACCATCCGCAGATCGAAAATCCCCCTTGAGAGTTACAGAGTTCCGCCCAGCTCATTTATCAGGCGGAAATTTATAAAGACCTGCGAGATTTTAAAAATCTCGCAGGTTTTGTATTATCGGCGGACTGTGAAAACATGCCGGAATCAGAAATTCGGCAATCCCCTTGAGGGTGTCAGTTTCGGATAACCAATGACTCCCCTTGATGACTCCCCTTCAGGATAGCTGAACAGGGCCGGAGAATTTCTCCGGAACTGGCCACACATCCGCCCGAAATATTCGAATCCACCCTGATATTAACCGGCTTAACCTGTCGGGAAACGAATCAGCCTGACCCCGGAATTCAGGAACCCACCGTATATCACATAACCCGGAGAATCGGCTTTTCAGCTTCAATCCTGTAATGCCCGTTTTTTGACGGTGACGTGGATATGGGCCTGTTCACAGTCTCTCCGCTCCAAAACATGGCTTGACAGCACCGGCAGATGCCCTGTCCACACCGTTCATACACCTGGTGAGACCTTTTTCCGATTATAATAGCTCCCCCCAAATTCGTTATAATCAGTCTTTTTTTCAAAAATTGCTTGACAAAGGCAGTCAGGCTTGTTAGACGAAGCGAGTTTTAAAAGACTGATGAGTTCAGTGAACTTATGAAATAAATTTCTGCGCCTGCATGGATTATTCAGATTACAAGAACAGGTACTGAAATCCCTTCTTACACATAATCCGTGGTGGACGGGATGTTCTGTGCTGGCCACTCAGATATCAAGAGGGATTTCCGATCTGCCATGACACAGATGGTGGGGCAAACCTCACCCTACAACTCTCAGATAAGGAGACTTGAACATGAAAACAAACAAAACCCTTGTACAACTCTCAGATAAGGAGACTTGAACATGAAAACAAACAAAACCCTTGTCGGTGCCGCATTAATTTTTCTTCTGATCGTTGTCGGTGCCGCGGGCATAAAACTGCTGCTCCCGAAAATGGAGGACAGTCAACAGATAGAGACCAGCGATGCCGGGAAAACCAAAGGAAAAATCAGAATTGCAATGGACAACTGGATCGGCTATTTCCCTCTGCGCTCCCCGGAAATGAAGAAGCAGATGCGGAGAGCCGGTTATATTCTGGAATGCGAGGATGACAAAGCAGACTATGCCCGGCGCATGAAGCGGCTTGAAAATGGCGAAACAGATTTTGTAGTGGCCACGGTGGATTCCTTCATCCTGAACGCGGCGAAACACAACTATCCAGGAACCGTGGTCATGGTCATTGACGAATCCAAAGGCGGTGATGCGATTCTGGCGAGAAAGGATCGGGTGGGAAGTCTTGACGATCTCAAAGGCAAGTCCGACGTGAAGGTGGCGTTCACGCCCGACAGTCCGAGTCATCATCTGGCAAAGGCCGCAGCAGATCATTTCGATGTGCCGGAACTGCTGCCTTCGGGAAATCTCCGCATTGAAACCGACGGGTCTGAAAAAGCCAGAGACAAACTTCTCACGGGCAAGGCAGATATTGCTGTCTGCTGGGAGCCGGATGTCTCACGGGCGCTCGGCAAAAATGGCATTGTGAAACTTCTCGGAACCGAGGACACGGAACGGCTCATTGTTGACATTCTTGTGGCAAGCAGAAACTTTGTGCGGACAGAACCGGAAACCATCCGCCTGCTGCTGAACACTTATTTCAGGGTGCTGAAAAAATACCGGGACACGCCTGATCTGCTTCTTGCCCATGTGAAAGCCGAAACCGGGCTTGCCGCCGAATCCATGCTCAGAGGCGTTCATTGGATCAATTTCAATGAGAACTGCGAAAAATGGTTTGGTATCTCCGCACCGGGAACCTATGCTGATGACGGGCTGATCAGCACCATTGACGCAACGGTCAGAATACTTGTCAATGCAGGGGATTTTTCAGAGAATCCTGTCCCGGACAAAGACCCCTACCGTCTGACCAACAGCGCGTTTCTCGAAGAAATTTTCAGCGCGGGCATGTCCGGTTTCACAAAATCCGGGAGCGGAA
>Ga0233403_10000859_pt1 | contig 14597 bp, 10 predicted proteins | sample Na_oxic_1_MG_FD_179866 | JGI IMG/M metagenome (GOLD analysis project Ga0233403, IMG submission 179866) | Seawater microbial communities from Saanich Inlet, British Columbia, Canada - Na_oxic_1_MG | ecosystem: Environmental > Aquatic > Marine > Inlet | place: Canada: British Columbia | collected...
TTTCTACGATTTCAGCATTATCATCAAGACCGGTGGTTTCGGTGTCCAAAATGCAAAAGGTGGGGAGGGCAAATAGCGATTGCGCCCATTGAATAACTTCTATTTGACTGTTTTCACTCATGTTTGCGTTTTTTCTTGATTGTTGATATTCTTTTGTTTCCACATAATTTAAGGAGGCAAAAATGTCAACCAAAGCTGAAATTGCTTCAAGAATAAATGTGGTCTGTCCCTTATTTTTATAGATAACAATATTCCTATGACTAAAAATGAAAAATCAGATGACAACATGTCTGAGGAAGAGGTCATTAAAAACAAAAAATTGACCAACTCACTTGGTCTCATCCGTGAAAGAGTTAATATAATTGCTCTTGTAGCAATTTTTTCTTCTATAGCAACATTAACAACTTTTATGAATGAGGCACCGGTTTGGTGTGATTATTATCCATTTAGTGAGCAAGGATGGTGTAACCCATTGCCTTGTAGTAACCAGGGAATGGAAACTATAGAATGTGCTGATGCTTTATTTAGGGGTGAAAAATCTTATAATCCTGCCAACTTACGAATAGAAACACTACAAGCAGACGGATTACCAACGACTTCTTTTCATATTGATGACAGCATGATAATTAGCATTAATAGTGAACGCGACGGTTATGTATTTGTTTTTAATCTTGAACCCGATGGAAAATTAATTAATTATTTTCCTAATCAATATTGTCATGAACCCCAACAAGGACATGTTCAAGCCGGAAAACCACTTATTATTCCGGCTATGGATTGGCTATGTGATTTGCCAGTTACCGGTCCAATAGGCACTGGTACATTGATTGGAGTATTAGTAGAAGAAACCTTAGAATACAATGTACTGCCTCTTGTTTTTAATAAACATATAGAAAGGCAACATGCAAAATCTATGTTATATCTTTTAAGTCAACAACTTGAAACTCTAACGATAGAAAATGAAGAGGGTGAGTACGTCCCCATCAACTGGTCAGTCAAAACGGCCGACTATAAAATCATACGTTGAGAAGCGTTAAGATTAGGAGATCAATGATGCAAATACAATTAGGTCCGCATACTTTACTGTTTGCTTTAGTATTTTATACCAGTTTGCCGACTATCAGTTTAGCGGCTTGTGCAGACTATGAAATTGAGGTCAATCAAGCGGTGAAAAACTATAATTTAGAGGCATTAGAAAAATTATTACCTCAATTAAATAGTCAGCAAGCCAACTGTTCGCCAAGCTATTTAAAAAGTGTTAAACGTAGCATGGCTCAGATTGTAGCGATAAAAGCTGATGGTTTTATGCAACGAGGTCAATTAGCCCAAGCCGAGGCTTGGTTAGGACGTGCGCCCACCGAGATATGGAATACCTCTGTCATACGGGGTAATATTAATGCACAACGTAAACAATGGGCAATAGCCGTTCAGTTTTTCAATCAAGCACTTGATTTAATTGATGATCCTGAATTAACACCGCAAGCCCCAACCCAAACTGAAATTAAGAATATCTATCATTTAGTTTCAGTGGCTCAATCTTTTGTTGGTCATTTGGATATAACTTTACGTGGTAGTGTACGTGGTGTTCCTAGAAGGCGGCTTGTGCCTATATTATTTGACTATGGCAAAACTACGCTTAATGAAAAAGGCCAAAAACTAGCACGACATCTTGCTAGATATATTAAGCAAAGAAAAATAAACCAAGTCACTTTGATAGGACATACTGATTTAAAAGGAAATCCATCCGTTAACCAAAAAATTTCAAAACAACGCGCTGACTCTGTAAAGAACTATTTACAAAATAAGTTAGATGTAATTGCAAACGTGAAAACTATAGGAAAAGGTAAAGAGGAACCACTAAGATTACTGATACCTTGGAAATTACCTCTGGATAGAATTGCAGCACTCAATCGGCGCGTAGAATTTAAAACCAAATAACTTGTTATACTCTGCACAGGCATAAATTGTGCTTTTGTCATTGAGCTTGCGACGCTCAATGACACAAAAAGCTCAGTTTGTGGCAGTGTTCAGTATAGTCAGAAGAAACTGCCATGAAGAAAATATTCATTTATTTGATAAGCCTATTGCTGATGACAAGCTGTTCTAATCCAACAACCAATAAGCGGTCATTATCATTGGACAATCCATCAAAAGCCCGAAGTTTTTCATCGCCACCTCAACTGATGCAACAAGCAAAGTATGAAGATAAAAAAACGTGGCTGGCAGAACCGATTAAGAATACCAAAACCTGTGCCGATTATGAATTACCCATCACACATGCGGTCCAAGCTCATAAATTAGAAAAATTAGAAGACTTATTATTTGAGCTCAAGAAACAAGCTGATTGTCCGCCAAGTTATTTAGAATCTATCAAACAGAGTATGGCGCAAATTGTCGCAGCACGGGCGGATGATTTAACCCAACAAGGTCAATTAACTAACGCAGAATCTTGGTTAAGACGGGCACCAACTATGGTATGGGGTACACAAGTCGTTTATGGCGATATTGCAGCACGTCGTCATCAATGGCAAAAAGCCGCTCAATTTTATCATCAAACACTTGATTTAATCGCTGATCCTGAACTGACACCCCAAGTGCCTTCTAAAGCGGTGATTAAAAAAATTCATCGATTAGCTTATGAGGCACAACTGTTAGCGGGTAATTTTGATGCAGTTTTGGCACGTTCTAAAAAAATCACCGGTACCATGCGTGGCAAACGTGATATTGAATTTAAAACGATGCCTATCCCAGTGGTACAATTTAATTATGGGCAAATAGAACTAGATAAAACAAGCAAAAAATCGGTTCAGCAATTAGCGACTTATCTTAACCAACAAAATCTCACGCAACTAACGCTTATTGGACACACGGATTCCAAAGGAGGTGACGCAATTAATCATCAGATATCAAAACAACGTGCTGTTACTGTGAAAAAATATTTACAGCAATTGGGGGTAACAGCCAATATTATGATCATTGGTAAAGGTGAAACAGAGCCTTTACAATTGGCTAATCTTATCTATACGCCCGATGAAATTGATGCACTTAATCGACGTGTAGAATTTTTAACGCAATAATGTTTTACTTTAATTTATGGATGTATCTCTATATGAAACAAATACTTGTAGTTTTGTCCATTATCTTGTTCATTGGGGGTTGTCAGTTTTCGACTATCCCAGGAATGACACCAACAACACAAGAAGCACCGATAGCAGAAGCTCAGACAGAAGACACGTTATCCACCCAAATCAAACTTGAACCACCAGTGTCTCCAGTTGTTGTTGAAGCGAGTAATAGGCTTCAAGCATTAGTGATAGGTAATCGTAATTATCAAAAAGGACCTGATTTGAAAAATTCAATCAATGATGCTGTTAGTATGAGAGATACCTTAAAAGATATGGGATTTGAGGTTACTTTTAAGACCAATTTGAAAAATCCAACGGCTATGGATGCAGTTATCAACGATTTTGTGGAACATTTAGCTGTTCTGAATCAACAAGGTATAACAAATGCGGTTGGGTTATTTTACTTTGCTGGACATGGGGTTAATCGGGAAAAAGACCGCAAAAATTTCCTAATTCCCACAGATGATACACTAATTAGGAACGCTGAAGACTTAGATGATAATGCCGTCTGGGAAAGGAGTGTTGTCAATAGAATGCAACAAGCTAATAAGGCCCTAAACATTGCTATTGTGGATGCATGTCGGAACTATGCCCTTGCAAGAAGCGTTTCGGGATTAACGACTCGTGGTTTGAGGCAAGCGGTAGAAGGTGATATATCTTCTCAAACAAAAGTAATAAAGGGAGGGACAGTGATTGCTTTTTCGGCTAGTGATGGACAACAGTCTTCTGATGAAGGCCCTGATGGGGTTCATGGTCTCTATACCTATCACCTTCTTGGTGTTATTAAAAGCTTGCCACCTGATGCGGCACGCTTAGAAGATATATTTATGTATACTCGCAACAAAGTAAGTAAAGAAAACCAGTCACAAACTCCGGTAGCAGAATTTGGCTTAAATAGTCTCTGTACTTTAACTGGTTGTATGTAAAAATATTGAAATAATTCTTATTTTTTAATTCTACCGCTGCGAGCCATGGATGGCAAGTAGTCTCTGGTAGCTAGAGGATTTTGGTGACAAAATGCAAACTAGCGTAGAGTCATGTGAGAAAACGTACCGTGAGCTTTGCGAACCAGCGTTGACACGGACAGCCGAGTCTAACATCTGTCGCACGAAAGCCAAAGCCCTTATCGACAGGGAAGTCGATAAGGCAAGCTGCGGCCCGTGCTACTCCTCTTTGTCATATTAAATATTGATTATTATTATTTAAAATAATTGTTTATGTTAATTGTGAGAAAGTAGAATTAAAAACTGCCAAAAATAACATTCAAAAAATTGAAGCAATTGTAAGCTCATGCATCTATATAATTTTTATTCATTACGATGGCTACTATATATAGTTTGTTTATTGTGTATAAGTAACCAAACTTTTGCTACCCCCCCTAAAGAATCTGCTGCATTAATAATAGGTAACCATTATAATTCTAAAAAACTTAAACATATTGTCCATGATGCTGAAGCAATAGTGAAAATGTTAGAAAATACTCATGACTTTGAGATTTTTGCAGGCTATAATCTAAATCGTGAGGAAATGATTGAACTTCTTGATCGTTTTTATAAATACCTCCCCAAGGTTAAAGATGTAATATTTGTATATCTAGGGATGTATGGGGTTCAAACTAAAAAAACACGGCACGATCCAACTATCCCTTATTTTTTACTGCCTACAAACAACTATAGAAATAAACATGCAAAATTATCAAAAGGAATTGACATTACTCGCTCAATTTTAAAAGATATGGTCGATTTTCAAAGGAAAAATAGGTATGCAAGTATCATTGTTTTAGATACTTGTCATAATAACCATCCTCATTCCTATCAATATGGTTGTGCGGTTCCAGAAGAAACTATTATGACTCCAGATAATTCAATTATTGCTTATACGACTAATAATAAGATTGTTAAGAATCGTACTTATACTTATGATTTTAAACAGAGTCTATATATTACTAATTTAATTCAAGGAATAAAGATAGGAATACGGAATTGTGACCGTATAAATGATATTTTTAAAAGGATAGATAATAATACAACCAGTGAAGGACGATCCTACTATCGCGGTGGTTCAAAAATTCCTTATTTTCATGGATGTCCCAAACTAAAACCACCACCACTTGGAGAACGTGGTAAACAATCTTGGACGTTACAAGTAACTTCTAATGTGATAGGAGCACAAATCTTTTTTGATTTTGAAAGAATCGGTTATACTACGCCAAAATTTTTTAATTTACCTCCTGATTGTTACACGATATGGGTTGAAAAAGAAGGTTATCGTCTTTCCGAAGATTCTAAATATGAATGTTTACGCCGTGGCGAAAGAAAAACGCTTCATTTTAATTTAATAAGAAGATGGTAGAAATTATTCGTGCATTTTTTGTCTACTAATGATTTTTTTGAAATATTCTTATGTATGCTTCAATTCAAACACGACAAAGCAAAGCATTTATATTGGTAATGTTGATTTCTCTCCTCCTTTTAACAACTTTTAGCGGTTGTAATAGAGGAGAAACCTCACCAGTTAAAAAAAACTCTCCTATATCCACGCGAGGTTCATCTATAAAAGTCGCAGCTAAAGATCAAATTCAAAAGATGAGTTCTGTTGCATTTTCAAAAGATGGTAACTATGCTCTGTCGGGAAGTGAGGATCACAAAATACGATTGTGGGATTTAACCAGTGGTGAACTAATTCGGATTTTTAGTGGCCATACTGATGTAGTGACTTCCATCAGTTTTTCTCCAACAGAACCGCCTCTTATTCTTTCAGGTTCAAAAGATAATACGATGCGACTATGGGAACGAAACAGTGGTAAATTATTATATACTTTTGATAAGCATTCTAATGATAATAAAAAGTGTAATAACTTACCCTGTTTAGTGAAATCAGTGAGTTTTTCTCCCAATGGTCGTTATGCTTTATCTGGAAGTTATGATAAAACAATGCAATTATGGGATATATCCGATAACTCCCTAAAAATAAAATTTGAAGCGAATTCTGATACGGTTAGAACAGTTGCATTTTCTTCACCAAATGGAAATTATGTGGCTTCTGGAAGTGAAGACAAAATAGTCAGACTTTGGAAAACCAAAACTGGTCATTTAATTCATCTTTTTTCCGGACATAAAGGCACTGTGAATTCCGTTGTTTTTTCTCCAGATGGAAATAGTATTTTATCGGGAAGTGCTGACAAAATAATACGCCTTTGGGATGTGAATAGCGGTAAGCTTTTGCGTACTTTTAAAGGACATTCTGATGAGGTGTATTCTGTCAATTTTTCTCAGGATGGTCGCTATGTGCTATCTGGAGGATGGGATAAAACAGTGCGGCTTTGGGATGCAAACAATGGTGAACTCCTTCGTATTTTTAAAGGGCATACTGGTGATATTTTCTCAGTCAGTTTTTCTCCAGATGGTAATCAAATTCTGTCTGGTGGAAATGATGGCATTTTTTTATGGGAACACAACAGCAGTCAACATATTGCTCAAATTATTGTTTTTAAAGATGACGAATGGGTTACTTTTATGCCGAAAGGTTTTTTTGTTGCGTCTCCTAATGGTGGACAAAAATTGTCTATCTGGATAGGTGGTAGAGAACAAAGCGATAATTCTCCACATCATCGTCCTGATAAAGTGAAAGAAACTTTGGCAGGAACTCGTTATTGAGACGTTCTAAAAATTTTTTTTAATCTCAGGAAGTTTTATTATGTTCAAAAAAGCAATGACTCTTATGTTTGCAGTGGTATTTATTTCTTATTCATCAAGTTCATTTTCAGATTCTAGTTGTCGGGATTGGACTTCTTCTTGTAAGGTTGATATTGCTAATCCATTGAAACCTGAAACTCTTAGTGAGACACCGAATGTTGTGACTATTATTGATCGTGGAATAATTGAAAGATATAATTTTCCTTCCATTTCTGCGGCGGTAGAAAAAATGGTTGGTATTCAAGTTTACCGAACCTATTTTAAACAGCAAATTACGACATCACGAGGGGTACTTCAAGATCAATATGCCAATAAAGTGTTAGTGATGATTAATGGTATCCCTAGTTGGCAAGCTGTCACTGGAGAAGGCCATTTAGATAGAGTGAATATCCATGATGTTGAGCATATCGAAATACTAAGGGGCCCTGCCTCTGTTGTCTATGGTTCCCAAGCCTATACGGGAGCTATCAACATTGTATTACGCAAACCAAGGCAAGATGATCCTGAAAATGAAGATTTTCATGGCAAATTTCATGCTGGTATTGGAGATAAAGGTGCTTATTCTGTAGGGGCACATCATTATAATTATCAAAAAGATGGCTTATCTATTTTTGCAGCCCTCAATAAAGAACGGGGCAATAGATACAATTATAGCTATACTGATGAAGAGGGTGAAAATGATCCTGTTGATGATTATCAAGATGATCTTAATGCAAGTCTATCACTTGAATATGATGGACATTCGGTTCTAATCAATGCTTTCCGAAGGAATGAAGGTTATTTTGGGGTAGCTCCAAAATTTGCCAGTGGTGCCGGGTATAGTCATGATGTTGAAGGTATTGTCATGGGCTACACATATTCCTACGCTTGGAATAAAAATTATCACACCAAATTGCAGCTTTTTTATGATCTGAATCAACGCAACTTTTCTCGTTCTATTGATAACGACAGCCGTTCTAATGTTCTAGGATACCGAGTTGGAGGTAACCTTCGTAATGTGGTTTCAATCCTAGATAATTTAAATTTGGAATTTGGTGGAGATTATGAACATCGAAAAAGTAAAGAATATCCAACATTTAAGCGTTCAACAAAGACAACAACCTCTGACAATAATATGTCTGATATAACCATGTATGAGTATTCTGGATACACTCAAATTGATTGGACACCATTACCAGCGTGGAAAATCGTCTTCGGTAGTCGAATGACTGTGAATGAAATTTTTGGCAATAATTGGTCGTCAAGGGGAACAATTGCATATTCGGTGGACAAAAACAACACCATTAAATTCATTGCTGGGCAATCATTTAGAACCCCTAATTTTTTTGAATTATATTTCAGAACCCCTGATTCTAAAACGGCAGTTGGTAATGACGATCTTGAACCAGAAAAAGCTAACACTCTGGAATTGGGTTATCAATATGCTGAGAACAATTTCTATTTACAAGCATTCGCTTATCATTCTATTTACAAAAATAAAATACACAGGGTAATTCAAGATTGGACCTTTGATGATGGTACTTTTGTTGAGGGTGCTAACGTTTACATCAATGGTAAAGAATTTACCGCGAATGGCTTAGAAATTGAATTGAAGTATCTCAATCCCAAGTTTGCTAATCTTTTCCTCAATTTAGATTATGTTTATGGTAGCGATGGGGATCGACAACTGGGAAGCGAACACTACAATTTTAAATATGTTCCTAAGTTTACCGCTTCAGGTGGTATTCATAAAAACTTTGGCCACTTTGATGTGTCCTTTATTGGGAACTATATTGGTTCCTCCAATGGGCCCAAAAAAGAAATAGATGATGCTGCCATTTTCGACTTGAATTTTGGGTATCAACATAAATACAAAAACCTCCAATTAAGGCATGTCGTGTCAATCTACAATCTTTCAGACACCCAGGCAACTTTTCCTGAGTATGTTCGCCATAAAGAGGACGGGGTAAATGAAATACCGTTTGAATATGAGCGAAGCATCTTTTATTCGTTTGTCGCTAATTTTTAGTCCGACAACAACGAATGTTGGTTGATAGAGTTCATATCAAACCTGCTATCCTGCCAACTAGGAGTTGGCTCAATATCTCAGAGCTAGAGCAAATCCTCTCCCATTTACAAAAATAATACCGGTAAAGTGGGAGAGTATGCATTTTTTAGTGGTGAATCAAGAAACTTGGAAAATCGTATGATAAACAACAACAAACGTACTTTCTTAAAAAGTATAGTAGCCGCATCGGCTGTATTGACGACTTGCGCCCTACCTATTCAGGCTGCTGATAAATCCCACGCCTATATTTTAACAACCGCAACAACTGGTGGCACTTTTTATCCTGTGGGGGTAGCTATCGCTACGCTCACTAAGATAAAGTTGGAACCTAAGCACAAAGTCTCACTTTCTGCCATCAGTTCAGCAGGCTCAGGTGAGAATGTCAAGCTGCTACGGGAAAATCAAGCCCAGTTTGCTATTTTACAAGGACTCTACGGTGCATGGGCCTGGAATGGTGAAGGTAGTGTGAAAAGCCCTCGGCGTAACTTGCGTTCTGTCACCATGCTTTGGCAGAATGTGGAACACTTTACTGTCAACAGTAACAGGGTAAAAACGGGTACTGTCACTGATCTTAAACAATTCAAGGGAGCCAAATTTTCTATTGGTAAACGCAATTCCGGTACAGAGGGTTCTGGTCGTCATATTTTGTCCGCGGTTGGCATTGACACGGATAAAATCTTTAACGTGGTTTACTTGGGCTATGGACCAAGTGCCGACGCACTGCAAAACGGTAATATCAAGGGTATGAATATTCCAGCAGGTGTACCAGTAAGTGCCATTGCCCGTGCTTTTGCAGTCCTTGGCAATAAGATAACTGTGCTGGATTTTACCGATGAGCAACTTGGGCAGGTGAATAGCACTTACCCTCTATGGAATCGTTATGTCATTCCTGCTAATACTTACCCAAACCAAAAAAATGCGATTAACACTATTGCCCAACCTAACTTTTTGGTGGTGCGTGAAGGTGTGGACGAAGAAGACGTGTACCTGATTACCAAGACTATTTATGAAAATTTGCCCTTTCTCCATGCCATTCACAAAGCGACTAAAGCAATAGCACTGGAAAAGGCTATTGAGGGATTACCGATGCCGCTACATCCGGGTGCAGCTCGTTACTATCAAGAACAGGACATTGAAATTCCAAGGAATATGCTTGTTAAATAAAAATTCCCCTAATCCTAAATCCCTTGTTCAAATATGACTACTAAGGTAGCAGAAAACGACTATCAAATTGAGTACGACGAAACCGACGCTAAGACGCGCTCATCCGCCTCTGTTAGTGGGCAAGTCGTCTACTGGTTTGGCATTGTCATTGCGTTGTTCCATATTTACTTTAATACGATAGGCACTGTGTCGGAGTTGTGGACATCTGCACTACACTTCGGCATGTTTGGCATACTTGCAGCTCTCATTTATCCGTTATTTCACACCACGTACCAAAGGTATAAGAAATGGGTGCTTGGTATTGATGTTGTCATTGGATTATTGGCAGCCGCTTGTGCAATTTACATAATTTTGGCTGAAGTCGCCTTTTATGAACGAGGACAAAATTTTATTCTCTTGGATTGGATTTTTTCATTGTTGGCCGTGTTGCTGGCAGTGGAGTTGACGCGCCGCACGACGGGCTGGATTATTCCGATACTTATTTTAATATCAATAACGTATGTTGGATGGTGGGGGCGTTATGTCGGCGGTATTTTCCATTTTCCGGGGCTAAGTTGGGAAATCGTGTTGTATCGTAGCTATTTCAGCACTGATGGCATGTTTGGAGCTATTGCCCGTATTTCTTCCACTTATGTTTTCATGTTCATTCTATTCGGTGCTTTCTTACAAAAGTCCGGGGCGGGTGATTTTATGATTCAACTAGCCCGCTGTCTAATGGGACGATTGATAGGAGGTCCAGGATTAGTAGCAGTGTTTGGCTCCGCGCTCATGGGTTCTATTTCAGGCTCTGCTGTTGCTAATACCGTTTCGACCGGTACAATTACTATTCCCATGATGAAACGTGCCGGCTTTTCGCCCCGTTTTGCAGCGGGTATTGAAGCAGCAGCCTCAACGGGGGGACAGTTAATGCCTCCAGTGATGGGCGCGGGTGCTTTCATTATGGCCAGTTATACACAAATTTCCTATTTAGACATTATTGCTGTCGCCTTTCTACCGGCATTACTGTATTTTTTGTCGATGATATTTTTTGTCCGTATTGAAGCTCGCCGCCTCAACCTCATCAACCTTAGTACTGAAGAACCACCCCACTTTGCCACTGTTATACGTGAGGGTGGACATTTATTAATTCCGCTTGTGGTGTTGATAGGGCTATTAATTTATGGTTTTACACCCACTTATGCAGCGGGAATTGCCATTTTGTCGGTGATTGGGGCTTCTTGGCTGTCGTCCCGCAAAATGGGGCTACGCGACATCCTTGATGCGTTAGCGTTGGGAACACGTAATATGACGACCATGGCAGTATTGTTGGTAAGCGTGGGTATTATCGTCAATGTGATCAGCACGACTGGAATTGGTAATACATTTTCTTTAATGATTAGCGATTGGGCGTTGGGTAGTTTACTCATCACTATCGTGTTAGTGGCATTAGCTTCTTTAGTGTTAGGAATGGGATTGCCCGTGACAGCAGCTTATATTGTACTTGGTACACTTTCTGCTCCGGCATTATTTGATCTCATTACTCAAGAATATCTGATTAATGCCGTTGTAACAGGACAAATCCCTGAAATGGTAAAGTCTGTGTTTCTCTTAGTGGCACCTGAACAAGCAACAGCGTTGGGTAATTCTATGAGTTATGCCGATGCAGCGACTTTATTAGATAAGTTACCCCCAGATATGCTCAATATGGTACGCGAACAAACTTTATCCCCTACCGTTTTAACGACGGCATTACTCTCAGCTCACATGATCATTTTTTGGCTTTCCCAAGACAGCAACATAACCCCCCCTGTTTGCCTAACTGCCTTTGCTGCTGCCACCATTGCTAAAACGCCACCCATGCGTACTGGACTAACCGCTTGGAAAGTTGCCAAGGGACTTTACATCATACCATTATTATTTGCTTACACCCCGTTTTTGTCCAACGATTGGACAACGGTGCTGACCATTTTCTTATTTGGGGTTGCGGGAATTTATGCCTTAGTGGGTTCGCTTCAAGGTTATTTAGAGGGAGTAGTCTCTTGGTATTGGCGAATAATCTTATTGAGTATCGGTGTTCTTTTGTTGTGGCCTCAAGCACATTTATTACTCAAGTTAGGTGGACTGCTTTTGTTAACGGCAGTATTTTTTATAACACGACAACCAGCAAAAATTTACAATACCTTACGTTAATAACTAATTGATATTGAAGTTAATTTAATGTGTAAACAAACAATTGTTGTATTTTTACTTATTAACTCATTTTAGAAAACTGTTATGTACTACAATTCCAGAACTCTCATTCTTATTATTTTTTTATTAGTTTTTGGATGGACTCTTCCAAGCCACGCAAACGACGGCAAATCTATGAAAGGCTTAGAAAGAATTCCTCAACAACACGCTTTGGTGGTAGGTATCAACCAATATCAATATGCCGGCAAAATTTGGGATGTTGAGGGTTCACTTCTCAAAAACCTCAACGGGGCAGTTAATGATGCTAAAGTATTAGCTAAAGCCCTACGTCATGCTCAAATCAATCTACCAGAGCAACGAATCCTGCTTAATACCAAAGCCACACGAGCAGCTTTTCTACAAGCTTGGCAAAACATGGTTAAACAAGCCAACCCCAAAGACACTTTGATCGTCACCTTTTCTGGGCATGGTTTTCAATATCAATCGGATATTTCCCCAAAAGATGAAAAAGACAACAAAGACGAAGGCTTGATATTTTCTGATTTTAATCCAAAACACCCTAGAAAACAGGGCCATATTCGAGATGATGAACTTTATGGCTTATTTAAAGCAGCCAGTGATTATCAAATTGTATTTGTCGTCGATGCTTGTCATTCGCGTGGGATGGTGCGTTCTGCTGTGCGTCCGGTAGCAGGGCAAGTACGCACTGGGGGTAAATGGAATCTGGTACCAACTTTCCCTACCTTGCCCACCCAAGGTGATGACCAACATTTAGAACATGTCACGTTTATGACTGCTGTTCATAGCGATAGTTTAAGAGTCTCGGAAACCACTTTTGCAAACCAGGCCCACGGCGCATTAAGTTGGTATTTTGCCCAAGCCCTCAACGGCGATGCCGATAGCAACCAAAATGGCTATTTAGAACGGAGCGAGCTGGATGACTTTTTAACGGAAAAAATCCGCAAAAAAACCAATGGACTACAATTTCCTAACGTATTGCCGCGTGCGGATATGCAACCGGTGATCAAATTACCCAGCGATACGGCATTAAAACCGCCACCCACGCATCCCAATATTCCAGACATAGCCATCGTGGTAGAACATACTCGGGCCCCGGCTGGTTTAAAACATGTTCGTTTTGTGAACTCATTTCAAACCTTTGATTTACTGTTTGCTGTCAACAAACAACAAATAGATGTATTTAATAACACTGGCGATAAAGTCACCACCTTATCGTCCTCCCAAAATCGCCATCGTTGGCAACAACTCATTGATAAAAAACGGTTCTTAAAATTTTTAGAAACGCAGTTTGATATGCGCCTCAAACCGATTCGCATTACCTTACTTGAAAGCGATAAATTACATAAAGAAGGAGAAAAGTTACATTTTCGGATTGAACCAAGCGACAAACAACAAGGCTTAAACGCGCTCACGATCTTTGATTTAGCTGGCAATGGCGAATTACAATTTTTGTACCCGTTGACTGATCCAAAATTCAACAATCCGCTTATCATTCAAAAATTTCCCTATACCTCGCCACCAATGGAAGTGATTCCACCTTATGGCGGTGATGATTTAGTCGTGTTGTTATGTGAAAAACCTACTACTGGTTTACATATTTTGTTAAAAGAAACCCAACCTAATATTCCTAACTTTAACACAATTCTTTTACATCTAAGCAACAATCGCTGTCAAGTTGGACAATATGCGTTTTTTAGTGGAGAATAAAAAATAATTGGAATCGTAGAGCGAAACGAACCCTATCATTAGTCTACAAAAAAAAGGCCCTCGCATCACTAATAAGGGCCTTTTTATTTTCTAAGATCGCATACCAACAACTAAAGACTGATGAAGAAAAGGGGTCAGGCTCGAATTATTTTGCTGGTCCCATTAATAATTAGGACCAGAGTAAAATCAATTTTGACTTTAAACTATAGATGTTCAGATAAATAATTCCATATAAAAAGCCCCAAAGCACAAGCCAAGGGGCTTTTTTTTGCCCATCAAATCTTTCCCGTCTGATTAAACTTCTTCTGCCACTTGCCAATATTGCCTTGCAGATAAGGTTTCACATCACCGAGCAAACCTTTAGTCCGGTAGCCTTCCGATTCAAGTTGCTGGGTGATTGCTTTGTGTTCTAACCCTTCTTTTGTCAGCTCAATCACTCTCTCTTTAGCCTTATCTGTGTCGATAATGTACTCAGCTTCGCCATTTAACGTTAATGACTTTCGGCTGGTTGATTTCACCGGTGCGTTGCCATCGTCAATACCTCCTTTCAATGCTGTATATTTCTCATGCAGTTTGTTGTAGTCACCGCTTTGCCGTTGAATTTCGTTTGTGGCCTCATTCAATTTTAGAGTCAGTGAGTCAATGCTTGTTTGAGCTTCGGTTTGGACA
>Ga0233403_10000860_pt1 | contig 14596 bp, 10 predicted proteins | sample Na_oxic_1_MG_FD_179866 | JGI IMG/M metagenome (GOLD analysis project Ga0233403, IMG submission 179866) | Seawater microbial communities from Saanich Inlet, British Columbia, Canada - Na_oxic_1_MG | ecosystem: Environmental > Aquatic > Marine > Inlet | place: Canada: British Columbia | collected...
AGCCTGATACAGCCACCGGAAGATGTCGAGTTGTGGTACTGCCATCGCCGAGTTGACCCTGACGGTTATACCCCCAGCACTTGACACCGCCTGTCGTCATTAGCGCACAGGTATGATATCCAAGCGCAATCGCATTGACACCACCACTCAAGCCTGATACAGCCACCGGAAGATGTCGAGTTGTGGTACTGCCATCGCCGAGTTGACCATGGCCGTTCTTCCCCCAGCACTTGACACCGCCCGTCGTCATTAGCGCACAAGAACGATAACTTCCAAGCCCAATCGCACTGACACCACTACTCAAGCCTGATACGGCCACCGGATGAAGTCGATTTGTGGTACTGCCATCGCCGAGTTGACCCTTTTCGTTCCCCCCCCAGCACTTGACACCACCCGTCGTCATTAGCACACAGGAATGAGAATAGCCATGCGCAGTCGCACTGACACCACTACTCAAGCCTGATACAGCCACCGGATGACGTCGCTTTTTTGTACTACCATCGCCGAGTTGACCCTGACGGTTATACCCCCAGCACTTGACACCGCCAGCAGTGGTTAATAGGCAGGTATATCCAAGACCTGCTTGAATGTCTTTTATAGCTGCATTTACTGGTGAGGTTGTAAACATCGATCCGGCCAATAACAATAGCCCGCCGGTTTTTAAGCCTAGCCAATTTCCAAACGGCCTTTGGCTTAACAACTTAGACTGGGCCAATAATCGCCCCAGTCTTGGAACTCTCGTGATGAAAGTTCCTTTTTGTTGAGTTTTCAATTAATACTCCAAAAAGTTGAGAAAGAAATAATACATCCGACATTCCACACACCTCTGTAAGTATATGATATTAAATTTATTTATACTTATTTAAAATCAACAAGTTATAATTAAGGTGTGCGGAATGTCGGATACATGACTATCGGCTAAATTAGAAATTGGTAAAATTAAATGCGAATCACACAATTTTAAACACATAAACTGCACTACTTGGATGACAAATCAAACCTTTTCGCATTTAATTTCCTCTAATTTAAATTTAGCCGATAGTCATGTATAACAAATATTCAAACTAATGCTTGCAGTTATGAAACACTGACTCAATTATACTCGGTCCCATTATTCAAAACGGCACCTCATCCATATCTTTGACCCGCGACTCCAAAATCTCACCAATACTCCTAAATTGAGATTTTTTACCCATTCGCGGCGAGACGCATCTTAAGCCCCGTTTCATTCCAATCTCTGGCGTATCGTGGTAATGCTTACACGATGTACGCTGCACCTCACCAGTTCTAATAACCTCATAAGTGAGTATATTCTGCTCATCACAATAAGGGCACTCATTAGGCTCGTAAACCTGCCTATCAGTTGCCTTATTAGATGACCCTTTTACTTCCCTCGATGTTTGCTCAAGGGGCGTAAAATCGCCACTGAGGTAATTGTCAACCACCTTTCTCAAAAAGGAAACTGGCTTTTGAAGCGTGCCATTATCTAACTTCTTAGCCACAACGTCAAGTATTTCTTGACGTGCTTGATCATCAGGTAGTTTAGTCAAGGCCGTCATGACGATTTGGTTTTGCTCTAAGGCTATTGGCCAATTCAAATTAGAAATATCTAAAGCGACTGACTGACCGACTTTGGCATCATTTTTGCTATTAACGCACGGAGAGTAGGTATTAGTCTGTCTGTCGTCTGTCCTTAAATATGTTTCCTTGTCTATGTATTCCTTCTTATTGGGTATTCCTTTAGGTGTCTCACTGACACTAGGGGTAGTGTCTCTCTGACACTAGGGGTAGCTCTGAAATACTAGGGGGAGTAGGTAAATCTAAAATCGTATAGAGATTATAAATCTTTTCCTTACCCTTTGTATGTTCATTTTCAATGGTACGTTGTTCGCGTTTTATGAGCCCAAGTTCAAGCCGTTTTTTAATGGTGCGAATTACCGTACTACGACTAACACCACACTTTTTTGCAATAGTCTCAAATGAGGGATAACAAGTACCATTGTTATTAGCATGTCTTACCAAGCATAAGTAAATAGCAATACCATTAGCTTTAAGCACTGGGCCCCATGTATCAAAAATATCATCATGAGCCCAAAAAAAAGGGGACTTACGAGAATCTTTAATTCGCATGTCGTCTCCTCAAATTTGGAGAGACATAACGCAGGTAAATGTGGTATAAATATCGCCCTACGTTTTTCTCTCAAATAATCGCGCAGATTTAAATACCCGTTTGCTCACATTCCGCCAAGAACTACTGAGCAAACGGGCGGTTATTTGGCATACTTCAAAATAACGTAGCCTTTGTAAAGATTCTTTAATCTTTATTCCCCATTTTGTTCAAAACAGTGCTAAAACCTTGAACAAAAGGGGGGCATTTTTTAAAAAATGATTGTGATCGTTTTAATCCTTCCAACATTTCACGCCTTATTTTTTCAATACTGAATCGCCTTTCTTCTGACAATTCGTCAAATCCTAAAAATTCTTCTAGCGCAAATTCAACTTGTTTATTAAGCGAGCGTTTATTTCGTTTTGCTGAAGCTTGAAGCCTTTCTTTTAAGTTCAGTTCTTTTGAGTAATCAATCATGAGCCGACTTAAATTAGGCCTTTCTTTTCGATCTGCCATTATCGTTAATCATTTGGTTGTTGATTTTTTTAATAGGGGTTGTATAAGACACCCTACTGACTAATGATCATGATTATTTAAAAAGATATTCCATTAATATTTTTCCTGTTTTTATAAAAAAAAACCAGCAATGGGGCAACCACAACAGGGCACAAGATTGGAAAGCATAAGCAAGGGCAACCACAAGAAGTAATGAATGGGGCAACCACAAGGGATTGCCCCTACGAACAAGCGTTTTTATGCTTCGCGCAGTTGCCAATTGTATTCATCACCCGTATCGGGATCGGATAGCCTAATCGCTTGGCCGTTACTGATGAAGCGTGAACTGCGTAATTGAAAGGAAGTCGTTACCCAAAAACCCAGGCCCCAATAACTCACTGAAAACAAGGATTCCCCATTACCAAAGTCATGTCGATATTTCAGCGCAAATGCTTGATTTCCCAAACTGCCCGATCTGTGGTATTGAAATCGGCAATGATGGATAAATGCCAATGGGGGTACTCTTGTGCGGATAACGCTTTTAATGTTGTTTTGAGATACTTTTCTTGGTGGCGGCGAAGATGAATTAATAAATGAACACTGGGTACGCCCTCCTTTTGCAAATGGGGAATAAGAGGAGATAATGGACTCTCAATGGCTATAACACTTTGTTTTTCAATCCATTTTTGATAATCGCGCTCTCCTAGATGAAAAACGGGGGCCTGTGTCTCATTGCCGAGTAATCTTTGAATCAATGGGGTAGTTTGTTCTTGAAGTGCGGGTGTTTCAGGTTTTTCTTCATTTAATAAATGATTGTAAATGTCAGTTTTATGCTCTGGATCACCCTCATAGGTTTTTGCCACTTGAATTTTTTCGGCCAGATGTCCAAAGGCGCGTATAAATCGTTCACGAATAGCACTTGAAGCGGCGATTAAGACATCGGCTTGTTGCAAAATTTGGCCTACCAATTCATTTCGCTCAAATAAAAAGTTGTTTAACTGCGGCACCTCATGGACAAACTGTGCCTGTTTAGCCGCCAAACACTGTAGGCATTCTTGATCTTGCCCATCAGCAATAACCTTTCCACAGGGTTCACCATTATCCAATACCAAGTTTTTATCAGGGCAAAGTAGAAAATAATCCTGTAAGGAAATCATGACTTTTTTATTCAACTGTTTAGCAATCAGTGGTAAAGCCAATGTTCCCCAACCCGATAAATCTTGAAAATGAACAATCGGATAATCACCGCCCACCAAAAGGCGAGCAAAGTTTTCTTCAACGGTGGTATTTTTTAATTCCCCGGGCAAATCTAAAAAAGTCTGTCTGACAACCAAATTTTGGGTACGCAAACGGATAACCCGCAATGAGTCATTAATTTGGCTGCTATCCATATCAGCCTGCAAATCTGGCAGTGACTCTGGATAAATGACGGTAGTGTGAAAGTCTAAATTTTTCATGCTGCATGTAGAGGTTTGATAGGTTTTAGGGCGGGGGCAAGCTGCATCAATGCCAGATAATTGAGATTGTAGGGGCAATCCCTTGTGGTTGCCCCTTTTTAGGCTTGCTCAGTGGCACTGTTTCAATGTAACCAAAGGTGGAAATCTTCTCTCGTCATTTCAGCATCCTTCATAATTTGGTGAGTGATTCCTCTACCCTTTTTGCCTGACTTGTTCAAATCCATGACTTAACAGAAATTCAATCATTGTGGTTGCTGTAATGGTTGGCATTTTTTTGTCATAAGTTAATCTCACGGCCCTCAAATTCCAGTCGTTGGACACCTATAAATTTCATTGGAAGAAACTCTTCTTCTTCAAGGCAAATCTCAATAACCTCATTAATTCTAGGATAAAGAGCATCAAGTGTTTTGGCTTGAGTGTAGCAACTTCTTAAGGCGGGTACAGTAGCAACATAATAGCCATCTTCATCCTGTTCAATTAAAACCGTAAAAGTATGATGTTTTGAACCCGTTTTCTTCATTATTGGTTCCTTTTAATGTTGTCAGCGAAAAACATAAAATAGAGGTTACTCTAAAATAAAATCCATTTGTTTGTATGCTGCTTTTGGGCAACTTAAACTATTGAAGCATGGCACTAGTGCAAGAAAGCGGAAATGATCAGACCACCCCAGCCAACAGCTAAAGCAGTTGTCTAAAAGCTTAAGTCACCTAAAGGTGACTAAACCTATCTCTAGCGAGATTTTTAAGCCAAAAGCGCAAATTGACTTATACTATCCACTGTTATAAATTTTGTGTTTTGTTAGTCACCTTTAGGTGACTTGAGCTTTTAGACAACTGCTTTAGCTGTTGGCTGGTTAGCTGGGTGGTCTGGGGATTTCCGCTTTCTTGCACTAGTTTTAGCAAAAACTGTCAGCATGTTAGTCACCTTTAGGTGACTTGAGCTTTTAGACAACTGCTTTCACGCCAAAGATTTTGCGCGCAAAATCTTTGGCGTGAAAAGCTGTTGGCTTTTGATGGCTGGGTGGTCTGGGGATTTCCGCTTTCTTGCACTAGCTTGCTCAGTGCTGCTTTGATTGAAATCATCGCCTTTAATACGGTAGACACCGAATGGCCGAATCAAGTCAACCGCGTACTGATCTTATATGATTAGATATGAATGTTTTTCGGGGAGCCAAAAATCTGCAATTAATGGCGATGTTTGTCATACCAAGAGAAATCTTAAAGGCCCGATTTTCGTTCCAAATTGATTTTGCAAAGACTCTCACTTCCAATTCAATCGAATATAATGGTGCGCTTCTTCAACATCGAGCAGACGGGTAGTATTACCCTGACGACTATAGAATTTTTTGATGCGCTGTTTACCTTCTTGAACCGCCAAAAAAACGGGCTCTGCTGCTCTTTTAACATCAATCGCACAAACTGCCTTGCCTTCAAGCTTTTCAAAACGGATTTTGAGCAGTGGCGCAAATGCAGCGCCAATGCGATCACTGATGAGGTTGTTTAACAGTTGTTGGAAATCATCAAGATTTTTGCCTTTCCCCAAACTATCCAAATCTGATTCTAAGCCCAAAACGCTGTGATCATCTTGCACCCCTATCAATAACGTACCGCCTTCATGGTTCATAAAACCAACCAGTGTACCCAACACTTCAAACCGTAATTCCTCATTTTGACGACTTTTTTTGACATCCCATTGCAAAGTGCTTTTAAATTCCAGCGTGTCACTTTCTTCTTGTAGCCGCAAATCGTTTATCGACGGGGGTTGCGTTGTTTCCACCTCAATCTTTCGGATAACCAGCAAAAACAGCGGCAATTTCCGTTCACGAATCCGCGCCTTAAGCGCCTCTTCAGTCTCGGCTGACTCAATCACTTGGTTATTGATCACCGCCACATATTGATTCTGATACCGCGCCAACAGAGCCGCTTTATTGTCTGTGATCCACATTTCATCTTTGCGGTTGCCCCACCGATTGAGGTAGGTAATGGCTTCTTGGATAGACTTGTGCAAGATTTCAAACACATTCCCCTGCATATTTTTGGAAATGTAATCACCCGCACCTAGCTTAAAGGCGTGGCGACAATCTTTTACCGTGTCATTGGCGGTGAGAATAATCACAACGGCAGTAATATTGCGTTTTTGGATTTCATCAAACACCACAAATCCGCCACCACTGTCTCCTTTAAGTCGCATATCAGCGATAATGACTTCAAATAAGTGCAGGTTCAATTTTTCTTTGGCTTCATCAGGATCATTCGCTGTTTCGATATGTTGATAACCAAAATCTGCCAATTCTTCTATTAACAGTTCCAAATAGTCAGGGTTGTCTTCAACCAACAACAGATGGATATTGGAAACGTCTAAATCTTGCATTATTGTTCTCCATAAGGTATGTCGATTTCAAAGCGTGCGCCTTGTGTGCCGGTTTCAATAATATGCCCGTTCATTTTTTCTATGGTTCTTTTGATAATAAATAAGCCTAGCCCACTGCCTTCCTTTGATGTGGTTTCTAAAGCTAAAAATATCGGTTCCTTTTTTTCGGGTGGAATGCCTTTACCATTATCACTAAAGGTAATCAGCAGGGATTTTTTGACGTTTGCGCCCCGTATTTTTTTACTCAGGGTTTTGTCAGAGTTATGGGGGGCATTATCTACTTTTGATGAAATATTGATCTGAAAATCCGCTTTATCAGGATTATGCTTCAGCGCGTTTTCCATCAATTCACTGAGAAAACTCTTGATTTTTTCTTCATCGCCAACAAACTCAGCGTCACCATTTTGGATATCAAACGATAAGGTAGCGTGTTCGAGTGTCGAAGTCGTTTGCCAAGGTTCAAAAAGTGTTTTGTTTTTAAAGGTATTGTTATGCAGATTGATACCTTCATTGACGGATTTCAAGTCATTTAAAGCCGTCTCGGTGCTTTCAATCCGTTGTAATAACTTTTCCAGTTTGTAAAAAAGACGATCTTTTTGGTTCAATTTTTTCAGCACCCGCTGAAGACGACGTTTGATGATAGCCAGTTCATTATTGACAATATCAGCAACGTCATGCGCTGTCTGTGAAATAATCGCGACGATTTCTTCATACTGATCAGTGGGCATTTGCGCCACCTTGGTTTTTTCCTCATCTCGCCGCTGCGTCATCTTATCATAAGTGGTTTCAATGCTCTTAATAACCTTGGATAACACCTCACTGGCTCTATCATCCTTAACAATCTGGTAGGCAATTGCTTTCAACATACTGATTTCATTCAGTATTTTATGATACATTGCCCGATTGAGCATTTCGGTATCTGTCAATGCACTTTCAGCATTTTTCTTAAACAGTTCAAAATAACCCTTTGGCTTCAAGTCTAAGGATAACATTCTCAAGGCTTGAGTGTGATTGGGAGACGTTTCAATAATTTTGATTAATAAATCAGTGGCTTCGTGACTATACGGCTGAATGGCGAGAATATGTTTTGCGGCTTCTAAGCGCCCAACGTCGGTATTTTTAGCATTTTTAATCACCTCATCAAAATATTTTTTGCCATTGGCTTCCTGTTTGGCGAGATAGCAAAGTTGCCCTAACTTGAGGAGAATAAAATTCCTCCTGTAACCTAGCGACAGATCATCAAGCCTTATTATTTTTTCCAAGTGAGAGATAGCTGCCTCATATTTCTGTGCCGCTTCCAATACAGTGGCATACATAAATAAGGTAATCTGATCATCAGCTTTAATTTGCAAAGACTTTTCAAACTGATCAAAGGCTTTTTGGAAATCGTTATTGGCTGCCAACGCATAGCCATAATTATTCAACGCGATGGTGTTATTGACATCTACTTGTAATGAACGCTCAAATAGTTCAAAGGCCTTTTGAAATTTCCCCTTGTCCGCTAACGCTTTGCCATAGCTAGTTAACGTGATAGTGTTATTGGCATCTACTTGTAATGAACGCTCAAATAGCTTAAAGGCCTTTTGAAACTCGCCCTTGTTCGCTAACGCTTTGCCATAGCTAGTTAACGTGATAGTGTTATTGGCATCTACTTGTAATGAACGCTCAAATAGCTCAAAGGCCTTTTGAAACTCGCCATTATCCGCTAACGCTTTGCCATAGCTAGTCAAAGCGATGGTGTTATTGGCATTGATTTGTAATGAACGCTCAAAAATATCAAAGGCCTTTTGAAACTCGCCTTTGTCCGCTAACGCTTTGCCATAGCTATTCAACGCGATGGTGTTATTGGCATTGACTTGTAATGAACGTTCAAATAGCTCAAAGGCCTTTTCGGCCCGCCCATGATGAATCAATGCGATGGCATAGCTACTCAATGCCTTATAATTATTTGGCTCAAGTTGCAACGCCCGTTCAAACATATCAAAGGCTTTTTCGGCTTGAGCATACTTTGCTAAAGCTAAAGCGTACTTATAAAACGTTTTAACATTATCAGGCTCGATTTGCACAGCGCGTTCAAACAGTTCAAACGCTTTTTCAACCTGTTTCGGTTTGAATTTAGTTAAAGCATAAGCATACCGATTGAGAATCGTCGGATTATCTGGGTTAAGTTTAAAGGCCTCTTCAAGCAGTGCCAACTTGCTTTTATTATTCGTACAGTCTTGAGCAATATCGGAAAGCGTCTCGGCAAGGAGATGAGGTGTCTCAGCGTAAGACTGTCGTAGTTCATTAAGCAACGCATTCGCAGCCTTCAAATCCCTTTTAAAATGGATCATCATTTTTTGCTTAATGTCATCAATCGTTTCTGTGGAAAGCTTTTCTTTATCTTTCTTTCGTCTAATTGTGATTTTAATCATTTTTGAATCATTCTAATGACATATAATAAATATCTATTTTATAACGATATGTTTATATTATAGATTATATAAAACCCTACTGACTAATGATCATGATTAACACTGATTAATTAAAAATCTATAATAATCAACAGGATGTTAAACAGTTCGCAAGAATTTGAAGAAATCATAGAACGCTGATTGCACTGATTGTCATGATTAACGCTGATCTAATATTGAGCCTGTTCAACATCTTAACGAACCACTACAGATTAATTAAAAATCAGCGCCGATCAGGCCATAATCATGCGTCATCAGCGTTCTATCATATTATCTTTAAGCATGACTGACATGCTCTTGAACGAGGCCTAATTTTTTTGAGGCAGATTAAAATCAATATCCACCAATTTCTGAGCCGAAATAATCTGATCTAACCAATTATCCAACTGTCCCAGATCAGTCGTTGCCTCAATGTGTTGCACAATGCCTATTGGAACACGGGTGAATTTGTGGTGTAACTGACGAATCAGAGTGCGTTGTTCACCTCGTTGTTCACCTCGTTGTTCACCTTGTTGTTCGCCCTGTCGCAGACTATCCGAGAGTGCTTCTTGAAACGTAGGGAGTTTCCCAATCGCCTCTGGCATCTCTTGGAAAAACTGATCGATAATGGGCCAGGTTTCTTCACGTATAAGATGTTTCATGGGTTTAACCTCCAAAAGTTTTTGCCAAATGGTTTCAGGATCGGTTGCCAGTCCGATGTCTATTATCAGTTGTAAATACTCATTCAAGCCTTCACGCAGACATAAAGTAATGAAGTCTTCCAATTTATTCCCCCGTGCTAAGGGCAACAAGGGATAGTTTTTATGCACCAATTCCAGTTCACTGGGATGAATAATCCATCGACTTAATATATCATTACTCAAGTAAATCCCCTTTTCCTGAGCAACAAACTGATGGGCCTCTTTGAAATGGTCCAAAATGTTATCGGGTCGTGTGACACAAATGATTGTCACGGTCATCTCGTTAGCCAGTTGAGGGCTGGTGTTTTCTTCGCTTTTTTCGTGAACCGTTGAATCTGAAGCGGCCTCTGATTTGGGCAAATATTTTTTGACAGCCAGTCCCCATGCCCTCATCATAATCCGATTAAAATTATCGACGGTTAACGGATCATGGAAACCTTTAAGCTCGACAGCGTTCCGTTGCCGAAAATGGGAAAAAACCGTCTTCTGTAATCGTTTACGAGCTGCCTTAGTGGGACAAGTGACGACCAGATCAATGGTACGTGAGTGAGAAAAAACTTCGCGTTCTGTCTCTGCCTTAAATCCCAATTTCTGAAAAAAACGTTGATAAAACGCTTTAGTCGTTTCATCAAAAGGTTCGTGTTCTGAACTCATGGGTTGATTTAAACCTCATTTAGCTTTATCACGACAAGGATTGTGTTTATAAATGTTCATAAAAATCATTTCAACCTTGGGGGGAACACACAGGTGAACACACAGGTTCGCCCCTTTTACCCGTACTTTTATAGGGGCATAACACCGCGAAAGCCCTTATGAAATGATTTTTATGAACATCTATAGCGTTTCCCGATTGAGTAAAGTACAGTTATACCATGAAAATTGAACCGCAAAATAAATTTGGAACGTAAAAAAAACCGCAAAATAAATTTTTCAGTCAAATAATTTGTACTTCATTCAATCGGGAAACGCTATATCATTCGTATGAAATTTCTTTTATCTCTTTTTTTCTAGTGCAGTAAAGCGGAAATATCCAGACCACCTCAGCCAACAGCTAAAGCAGTTGTCTAAAAGCTCAAGTCACCTAAAGGTGACTAACATGCAGCCGTTTTTGCTAAAACGAACAGCTTTAAATGGATTTGTACTTCCAAAAAAGCGCAAATTATAATATAATTGTGAATAGAATTAACAATTTAGTTATAATAATGATGCTAATAAATACGATTGTGGAGATGTAGTCACCTTTAGGTGACTTAAGCTTTTAGACAACTGCTTTAGCTGTTGGCTTGGAATTTTTTGAGGCCTCTTCTTTATTTCTAAAAAGATATTCCATTAATATTTTTCCTGTTTTTATAAACCAGCAATGGGGCATGCACAACAGGGCACAAGATTGGAAAACCTATGCAAGGGCAACCACAAGTAATAGGGCAACCACAAGGGATTGCCCCTACAAACAGGCGATGTCATGTACGCCACCTCACCAATCCATATCCTGCTCATCTACCGGCTTGGTTATCGCTTCGCGCAATTGCCAATTGTATTCATCACCCGTATCTGGATCGGATATTCTAATTGCTTGGCCGTTGCTGATGAAGCGTGAACTGCGTAATTGAAAGGGTGTCGTTACCCAAAAACCGAGGCCCCAATAACTCAATGAAAACAGGGATTCCCCATTACCAAAGTCATGTCGATATTTATCCCCTAATCCTAAAGCAACCGGAGTTTCATGCCCCATCTCATCTTCTAAAATGTATTCTTTGCCTTGTTGAATCCGAGTCAATAACCAGTATAAAAAACCTATCAAGAGTAAGGCCGCCAGAATCACCGTCAATATGGGCCCGACAGGGTAACGTAATTCTAAAGTGACTGGCACACTATGCAGCTTTTGTATAGCCGTTTTTTCTGGCAACATGCTTTTAACTAATTCACCTAGTTGATAAACTTTTTCTTGTACTTCGGCATTGGGTTGATCGAGTTGACTCGCTTCCCCTTCATAACTCCAACTGTGTAAGATACCTTGAGAGAGTTTCATGTGCTCACGGCTGGCATTAAATTCTAAATCAATAGTGCCCTGTATCGTCATCGTATTTCGCATCGTGAAGGCTAATTTGTCGAAAAAGTCCAAATCACCAAAAGAAAAAGGCTTGTTTTCAAAACTGATAGCAATATCCTGAAGCCCATCTGGAGAAATGGTGGCGCGTCTCGGATTGACAGCCGTAGTAAAATTGTCTTCCATCGTGATATGTCGTGTGTTTTCAGCCTTGTTGAGGTGAATCTTCGCGATTAATTCAACGTCTTGTAGTTCAAAACTACTACTCGACTGAATATTGACATTGAAGGAAAATTTCATTTCATGCCCTAATCTAAGACGACGCACCATTAAACGTTTTATCCCCTCTTCGTCTGCTTCAAAACGCACATTGGCATCTTTTGTGGAATCAGGATCAATTTTGATGTCGCCTACCAAACCGGATATGGTTTTGCTATCAAAGGGTTTAATCTGAATATATTGATGATCAAAATCCGCAATTTTCTCTTCTATCTGGTGACGTAGTGTCTGGAAAGCTTCATCAATAAAGGGCGTTCTGGCAATGGCATAAGTCGATAAAGCGCGACGGCCTTGATAAATTTGCCCTTTACCACGACTGATGGGATACACTTTGCCTTGAAATGGGATAGTCAGGGGAAAAATGGCGATGTGAGAAAAAGGCGATTCTATTTTACTCAACAAGTCATAAAATAATTGCTGAGATTGGCCGGAATCACCACCAGTATCCCCCGTATCCGCCACATTATCGGTAATGATAATCACCACATCACCAGGCTTGGAGAGTGTTAACCAATCTTTAAGGGCTTCTCCTAAATAGGTTTCTTGATCTCGGAGTCTCACATTGATCAAGGGCGCGTCAACGCGCTTAAAATTATGCCGATTACCAAATTGATATTTATTGCGGGCCGAAGACTCTAAACGGGTTAACAATTTTTGCCAAGTCTCTGTTTCTTTTTTAAAACCGCGCATCGAACCTGATGCATCTAGCATCACATCATAATCGCCCGCCCAAAGCGGGCAAACCCAAACCGTTGTGAGCATGAAAAGCAAACCCGTTTTAATAAACCATCTCAAATCAAACCCGTTTTCACGCTTTACCATTTTAAAATGTAGGTGAACTATGCTGAATTGTCTTTGAAAACGAAGAAAACAGGAAAGTGTTTGCTTAGCAAGCAATTTGCATCGTGTAAACGGTGATGGGTGTTGTCTCATTCTGATTCTCCTGCAAAGCAATAAATAAGCGTCCATAAGATTGTAGGGGGGGCATACCAGGTACTTTAACCCCTGAAGCATTGGATAATTTGGGGCGGCATTCTAAATTCAAATGGTAACGATCTTCATGTTGACGTGCAGAAAAAAGCAACATTTCTATTTCAGGCTCGAAAGGATAACGGGCATCGCTTTGAGCTTGTCCAACAAACCAATTGGGGGTTTGCAATGGTGTCACGCCTGAAAATTTCCCGCCCTCTTCTTTCTCATCGGCCCGCGGTTGATGGCCTTCATAGCGTTGCACGGCTTCTTCTGACCAAACCACAAAGCCGAGGCCCCACGGATCCGGCAATAACCAAGTCTCTCTTGAAAACGCTTGCGTTTTAGGTGGATCAGCACGCGAATCTTCAAACCGTGCTACTCCAGCTTTAAATTCGTGACTGTCTTTTGAGGCTATCGGGATAATGCAACGCAATGAACTCAGACTGCTACCTATCAAAAACGGTTCAAAATAAGCCGTCTTCAGACTATCAGAAAATAATCGTTCTGGTTTGATGCCATTGCGTAATGTCAACCGATGTTGAACTGAAGTGTTTTTTAAATCGACTAGCAGCAATTCATGGCCCGCATAAACGGCACACCATGCGGGCATCGCTTTGTTCACCGCAATCGCATAACCACTTTCCTCAGCCTTTGTCTCCAAATCAATGACTGTCTCGCCCCATTGCCCCGATTGGGCATTACCCAAAAACAAAAGCAAACGATCATGCTGATCACTGATCAAGAGAAAGGGATGTCCCTCTTTATCCAGCGCGATAGCGCGTATATGACAACCAGAAGGCGGTTGCCAGTCTTGCGGTTCAAAAATAGACTCATAACCATGCGTTGAAAAAAACTGCAATTCATTTTCAGTCGCGATAAACAAACCTTGTTGACTGACTACCGGTTTTTGTAGCCAAGTGGTATAAGCCGGAAAGGCTCTAGTTAAAACGATACCACTGTGAATATAAAAATCATAATTCGGCAAAAAGTGGAGTGCCAGTGGCGAAGCTTTAGTGGCATTATCTCTGGTGAGTAGCAAGAGGCCTTCAAAGGCAGAAAACCACATAAACGGCCTATGGCCTTCTGGCAATTGCAAACAGTCATCCAATGAATAATGACTCGGCGCTTGGGCCGCTTGCCGGATTTCACCTGGGCGCAGTAATTCGGTTACGGTCGCATCTTGTGCCGTTAATCGGGTACCACATTCCACACAATACTGCGCGACGAAACGATTAGCCCGTTCACAATGTGGACAATATTGTATTAATCCATGACATTCACTACATTCTTGAATCGCAGTGGAAGTGGATTGTTCAGAGTCAATAAGCAGATGTTCTGGTAGATGCGTATGAGGGCATGGTATAGACAAGGTTGATATTCTCCTGTTTTTTTTTTCAACACAGAGAACACAGAGAACCACAGAGAACCACAGAGTATAATATAAGTATAAGATTTTTATATCAAATTTTTAAATCTGATATTTATTCTCTGTGGCCCTCTGTGGCCCTCTGTGGACTCTGTGTTGAAAAAATTCGGGCCACAACTGATAGGCGTTAAGATCATTGATAATTAATCAGGCAGACAGTTCAGTATTGATAATATTCTCCTGTTTTTTTTTCAACACAGAGAACACAGAGAACCACAGAGAACCACAGAGTATAATATAAGTATAAGATTTTTATATCAAATTTTTAAATCTGATATTTATTCTCTGTGGCCCTCTGTGGCCCTCTGTG
>Ga0233403_10000862_pt1 | contig 14580 bp, 10 predicted proteins | sample Na_oxic_1_MG_FD_179866 | JGI IMG/M metagenome (GOLD analysis project Ga0233403, IMG submission 179866) | Seawater microbial communities from Saanich Inlet, British Columbia, Canada - Na_oxic_1_MG | ecosystem: Environmental > Aquatic > Marine > Inlet | place: Canada: British Columbia | collected...
GCCAATGCGGAATTGGCTATTAGTAAAGCACAAGATAGTAAAGCACCCGAATTTGCCCCCCAAGAGTTGCGTGAAGCCCAAGAAAAATGGCAGAATGCCAAAAAGGCACTGCAAAATAAAAACTATGATGAAGCCGCACGTTTAGCCGAACAAGCTTTGATTGATGCAACATTGGCTGAGGCGAGAGCCGAGTTGGAAATGGAACGTCAGGTAGGGAAAAGGGAAAAAGGTTTTAGTATAACTAATTGAAAATTTTTTGGAGTAATTAATAAATACGTTTTGCTATTCTTTTTGCTGGACGGGGTTTGTAACCCCGTCTGAAACGTTTCATAGTGGGAGATTTAAAAAGTTCAAGTTATGCCGGTGTTGAGTATAATTGAAATTTTTTTGGACCCATAAATACGTTTTGCTATTCACTATTCGCTATTGAAATTTTCATAAATCATAAATGAGGAGAAGTATGGCCAGCATTAATTGTGATCCAGTTATAAAAGCATTGGTAGTTATCATAACAATTGGCGGGTTAATTGCCGGTTGTAGTACACCAGTGAAAAGAGATGAAATTCTCAAAGAAGCACGCGTTGCTTATATCCAAGCACAAGCCAATCCCAATACGGCGGAATTAGAAGAACTCTCTGAGGCTAAACAAGCCTTAGAAAAAGCCGAAACCGCCAAAACTGCTGAGGAAATGAAACATTTGGCATACCTTGCCAAGCAAAAAGCACAAATTGCTCTTACTGTCGCAGAACGTCAAGCCGCTGATAAACAAGGGAAACAGTTAGCTAAACAAAGAGAATTAGCGTTAATTGAAGCCGGTAAGAATGAGGAAATAGCGGCTCAAAAAGCCCTTAGGGAAGAAAAATTAGCGGCTCAAAAAGCCAGCCGGCTGCAATTGCAAAATAAACTGGCTGACTTGCGAAGGCACAGAACCGGACGTTTGACGATAATCTTAGATGACGTGTTTGAAACGAATCAGACGGATTTACAACCACAAACCATACGTGATATTGAAACAGTAGCAGCGTTTTTCAATCAATATCGGGAATTTAAAGTCTCGGTTGAAGGCCATACAGATAATAATGGTACTCATCAGCACAATCTTGGTTTATCCGAACGGCGTGCCACTTCAGTCAAATTTGCTTTAATAGAACGAGGGGTAACTTCTACGCGCATAATTGTCAAAGGTTTTGGCGGAACCCACCCTATTGCCAGCAATCGTACCAAAGCTGGGCAACAGAAAAATCATCGCGTCGAACTCGTTATTTATCAGTTGTGAATTGTGAACTGTCATTGATTGGGCAAGGTTTATGTATAGTAAACTTTTTATTAACAAATCTTAATAAATATTCACAAGATTTCTAGAGAAATATTATCCGTAAATATTTTCTTGACAAACAATAAATAGTTTAAGTATACTGTTAAGCAGCTAAAATCAATGGACTTTAGCTCAAGTGGCAGGTATTTGGTTCAGTCTGCAAAGTTAGACTGGTAAAACCTGAGACTTATAACCCTATTCAATTGGCGAGAACCAAGTCAATTTGGGTTATATAAAGCGATCTTAGGGAATTCCCTAAGGTTTTTGGTAGATTCACCCTCTCTTTTTTGATAAAGAGTGCTATTGTTAATTTTTGTTAACATAAATGAATCGGAAACCACACCATCTGGAACTATGATTAACTGATTGTTTGAATACTATAGTGATCCTAAATAAGTTGTAAATCAAACGTTACGTTTGGTGTTGCAAACACCAAACGGCGATTCAAATCAAACGTTACGTTTGGTGTTGCAAACACCAAACGGCGAAGGGAGCGAATTACCTAAAAATATCCAAGTTTGTCCAAGTTTTTAGGAACGGTTTCGCTTTGACACTTGAAGTATTCATTCATAATTCATCATTCACAATTCATCATTCAAGATGACTAACCTCTCCCTTCCAATTTGGACTGTCCATTTGGCGTTTTCTGAAGAAATAAATTTAGTTTCTCCCTTACTTATTCCAGAAGCTCTCACAGCTAACGAATCACCGGCTACCCTTGCTAAGACTCTCGTCAATCGCTTGGAAGAGAATAACACTAAGCATGGGGAGTATCTGCAAATGCTCCAATATGCGCCAACTTTGTCATTGCTTGGCTCACAAATTACGGTTTCTATTGCTTCCCCTCGTAAACAATCCTTATACCCAGACTTAGCTTTGGCGTTTGACTATTTTTATACCAAACTTCCCAATCAACATTATTTGGGATTTATCCCAGTATTAGGTATTGAAGGTTATGCTGATACCCCGGAGGAATTGATTACGGTATTACAACGAGCCATTGAATTGGAATTTGCTCGTAAAAAGCGTTATTCCTCAGTACGACGGTTAATCACCACTCAATGGTATAAGGAAATAAAGGTAGAAAAGCATATTGTTGAAACCCGTTTTCATAGCCTATCTGAACTTGCTAATCTACATAAAGGAGACGAGCAAAAATGGTTAGAGGAAATGGCACAACCATTAAAACGCGTTTCGCTTTGTCACTGTTTTGGACGCCAAAATGAACTTGAGCAAATGCGACGTGCTTTAATTGGTAAATATAGTCGCAATTTACTATTGGTTGGACGCGCCGGCGTAGGTAAGACGGCATTGGTAGAAGAATTATATCGCGTTGGCACTGCGCGAGGTATTGGTTCAATAAAATTCTGGGAAACAACCGCGGCACGAATGTTGCAAAAACTCACCGTCGAAACTGGGTGGGAAGAATCACTAGGGCAAGTTTTAGAAGAACTTAGCCAGCGTGGTGATATTTTGTATGTGCGTAACCTTGCCCAATTGTTTGAAGTCGGTGCATATGTTGGCAACCCTATCAGTATGGCTGAATTTATGCGTACACATTTGGCTCTTGGTAGTGTGCGTCTGATTACAGAATGTACCGACGAAGAATTTGCCAATATTGAGACACGGGCACCGGGTTATACTAATCTGTTTCAAGTAGTGCGCGTAGAACCTCCACCCCTCATACAACAGCCCGATATTGTGCGTCGTCGTCTGCGCGTGTCTCACCCCGGGCAAGTTATACCAAAGTCGGCAATTTCCGAAACCCTGCAATTGCAACATCGTTATGCCCTATATTCAGGATTTCCCGGTAAAACCATCCATTTTTTAGAATCCCTTTTAAATCAAGATGATATAAAAAAAACGGCTTTAGATCGTGAGGCGGTGGTTTTACTCTTTTGCGAAGAATCGGGGATGCCACGTTTTCTGGTGGATAGTCATACCACTTTGAAACTAGATGATGCGCGTTCGTTTTTTCAATCACGCTTGTTTGGGCAAGATGCTGCTATTGACATTGTGGTTAATTTGTTAGCCTCAGTAAAAACTCGCTTAACGCGACCGGGCAAACCGATTGCGTCTCTATTATTTGTGGGGCCAACTGGGGTTGGTAAAACTGAATTAGCTAAAGCCCTAGCTTTATTTATGTTTGGGGATAGTGAACGGCTTATCCGCTTTGATATGAGTGAGTTTTCCGATGAGATTGCGGTGTTGCGATTAGCCGGCGATGTTTCAGCGAGTGGACAAGGGTTACTAACTAACAAAGTGAGACAACAACCATTTTCAGTTATCTTGTTCGATGAGTTAGAAAAAGCCCATTTTTCTTTTTATGATCTATTATTACAAATAATGGGCTCCGGACGTTTAACCGATGCCCGGGGGCAAGTTGCTGATTTTTGCAGTAGTGTGATTATTATGACTTCTAATATTGGTGCCGGGGTTAGCCGTCAACGCAGCCCCGGTTTCCATAATCGCTCTCATAATCATCAAACGCTTGTCAAACACTATTTACACGCAGTACAACAATTCTTTCGTCCCGAATTGTTTAATCGTTTGGATCAAGTGGTACCATTTAACGCGCTTTCTTTAAATGTTTTACGTCCCATTGTACGCCGCGAGCTTGATAAAATCATGGCGCGAGATGGATTGCGGACACGCGATGTAAATTTACAAATTGAAGAGGCAGTTATTGATTATCTTGCCAATATCAGTCGTGATAGTCACTATGGTGCTCGCCAATTGCAGCGTTGCTTACATGAACAAATTGTAGTGAAATTGGCAACGACTTTAAACCGTTATTCGTTTGCAACCTCGATAACCATTACTATTAGCAAGGAAAAAAACGGGCTAGAATTTAAGACAACGATACATACTCAAAAATCCCGTGCCGATCAAACCTTAGCTGACAGCAAATGGACTTTACGAGAACTTATAAGTGCCACTACCACTGCTCGTCGTTTAGCGCAACAAATTGACGATGGCCCTTTAATGAATAAGTTGTGGAGCAATTGGGATATTTTAGAACGTAACCGCTGTATGAGTGGCGAAAGTTTTTGGCAAGAACCCCTCACGGCGCATGAATATGGTGTTTTACATAATCTTTTGGAAGAGGCTAAAACACTATTACAACAAATTGAAACCATTGAAATTGATTGTTCTTTAGCCCTTGTCGGTATTAAACCTTTTGCCACCGAGTTCACGACAGCTTGGTTTGATTGGCAAACAGCATACGACAGATGGCAGGTGCAACTTTTAGACACGGTACAACCGGAAACGGGGTTATGTACATTGAGTATCTATGGTGCCCAAGACTATTTAAATGATATATATAAGATATTTCAATCATTAGTCAAAAATCATGCTTGGGTAATGGTAGAACGTACTGTATGGATACAAAAATCTGGTGATAAATATATTTATACCGAAAAGGCTTTGTCCAAACGAACCAAGGACCGATTAATTGGCTACGAAACTCAAATTATAGGCCCAGGGGTGGCACTTTATTTTGCCAAAGAAGGTGGAATGCACATTTGGGTGGATCGCTACGAAAAAGAACATCCTTATGCAGTGTTAGTGGCACAATGTGCCATGAACAAATTCCAAACTCCACACGGTGTACACCGTAAAAAATTTTTAGAAAGTTTAGAAAAACGCCGAGAATATTGGAAAAATGGCTTTTTTGATCTGGTGGATAGAACCACACACACCGGCGGGGCTTGGCACTCAATGTTAGAAAAGCAACTGGATGATAATTTTAATGAACGGTTGCGAGGGGTACTCTGTGGAGATACGAGCGAAATTGAGTTAGCGAAGGAGCTAGAAGATGATTTCCTTTCAGAGGATGACTTGGATTTACCATTTTAAGGAATGTGCATGAAATAAAATCGGCAACTAAACCTGACAGGTTTTTAAAACCTGTCAGGTTTGATTCAACAAAGAAATTATTTTATGCACGTTCCTAAGGATAATATAAATATGAAATATATTTTAATTTTTAGTTTGGCAATTGTTTTTATTGGCAAAGCAGTTGCACAACAACAGACAGCCAATTTGGATAGCAAACAGGGTATATTGAATTTACCGGAAGTTGTTTTGATACCCGAAAGTTCGACATTTTCAGTTACATTACGTAAGGTTGAAGACAGTGAGTTTATCCTTGAACTGGAGAGTGCTGCACCTATTAGCCGTTCTTTTATTCATTATGATCCTGACACTAAAATCCTTTACATCCCAACTCTTACCATGGGAAATAAAACTTACCAAGAAGTGCAATTTGAGTTGATGAGTTCCCAAGTGGAGCCAATGCGCTTTCGTATGAGTGCATTTAAAATTGACCTAAATTCCACCACAAAAGTATCGGCAACCGTAGAAACTAAACCAGTCTCAGCCCGTGGTGACGCGGCAGACGATCCGGCTATCTGGATTCATCCCCACAATCCGGCCGAAAGTACCATTATTGGTACCCAAAAAGATTCAGGGGGATTGAGAATTTATGATTTAGCCGGTCAAGAAATCCAATATTTGCCCGATGGTAATATGAACAATGTTGACCTTCGGTATGGTTTTCCTCTTGGTGATGAAAACGTCGCAATAGTTGCAGCTAGTAATCGTAGTAATAACAGTATTGCCATTTATAAGGTTAATCCTGACACGCGCCAGTTAGAGGATGTTACCGCCCGCACTCTTTCCGTTGGTATTGAAAAAATTTATGGTTTGTGCATGTACCATAGCACTTTGTTTGGTAAATACTATGTATTTGTCAATAATAAAAGTGGGGATGTTGAACAGCGAGAAATTTTTGCCAACGATAACGGACTTGTCGAGGCAAGTTTTGTCCGCCGTTTAAAAGTCAATTCGTCGGTGGAAGGCTGTGTAGCAGATGATGTACTTGGGAATTTTTATCTTGGGGAAGAAAAAGTTGGTATTTGGAAATTCAAAGCTGAACCGGATGGTGGTAATGAAGGACACCTCATTGATAAAATTGAAAAAAATGGTGGAAATATTATCCCCGAAGTTGAGGGGTTGACAATCTTTTATATTAATGAAACGGAAGGATATCTTATTGCTTCTAATCAGAGTGATGATTCCTTCACGGTTTACAATCGTGCTTTGAATAATAAATTCCTTGGCAGATTTAGTATTATTACTAACAATGAGTTAAATATTGATGCGGTATCTTATACAGATGGTATTGATGTGGTAAATATGCCACTTAATGAAACCTTCCCTAATGGTGTTTTTGTTGCCCACGATAACAGTAATACCAACCCCTCAAAAAACCAAAATTTCAAACTGGTGCCGTGGGAAAGTATTGCCGACGCATTGGGGTTAAATAAAGAAAGTTCTTATAATCCAAGAAATTAAGGAATTTTTCTGGTTCCAACGCGCCTCATCGTTATACACAAATTTTTAAGCATTTGATTTAAATGGTTTTTCGTAGGGTGGGTAGAGCGATAGCGAAACCCACCATTTTGGGGGTTCTACTTTTGATGATTTTTGACTTGTGTATAACGACACAGTGGTGGGTTTCGCTCCCGCTCTACCCACCCTACTTTTGATGATGTGTTGTGCACCTACGTTCAATGTAACAACCGGTTTAACAAAGATGCTAACACTGGACCATCAGCCGGACGCAAACTATGCGTACCACCGGTAGTCACAGTCGTAGCTAAACCACGCAATGCTGGCACATCATTCATATCCTGACTATAAGGTGCGACCCATTTATCTCCCGCTACTCTGACAATAGAAACATAAAAAGCTCTTGGATGAGGTTGGCGATTGAGCCAAAATAACAAAGATGTTGGATGTTCTCTAGCTAAATCCCAATATAATCCCTTACTACGATTAATTGTATCTAAACCCAAAAATGGAGCCGCCCAACCAAAGGGACTGTCACCAAGCATTTTTCCCCATTCCGCCTTATCGGTACCTAAATGAGGACTGGCAATTGTAATTATTCCTTGTACCGGGAGCTTACTAACCACTGTAACCAGACGAGCCACGACACCGCCCGCAGAATGTCCCACTAAAATCAAAGTGTTATGTGGATGTTTAGTTTGCAAGTGGTGCAAATACGAATCTAGTAACGAGGCTTGCACCGGTAACGGTGCCTCAGAAGGTAACGTTACTGTATAAACATAACGGCCCTTGGACTTTAATACAACCAATCCTCCATAAGGACCATTGGGAAATAGATGCCCGGCATCCTGCCAACCGGCTTGTTGTAAAGTATGGATAATGCCGGTGGGCCGCCAAGCACTCCCATCACTTAAATAACCATGAATAAGGACTAACGTCTGCCCGGCATAAGCCGGCAAACTAAATAGTAAAATTAATAACAAACTAACTAAACGCCAAAACATTTCTCCTCCTTTTTTAGTAACATTTAATTAAGTAATGATTTTTATCATAATGATTTTTATCAAAAATTAAACTAATATTTGATATTAATAATTTAACTATTAAAAATTAACAATTTAATTATTTCTCCTCATTAATCTTCTCGATGATTTCGATCAAAATTTGGTCAGCCTTATCATTGGGCACTTGGCAAGTACCTACACTTTCATGCCCACCGCCACCGTATTTCAACATCAATTCACCCACATTAGTTTTAGAAGAACGGTCAAGAATAGATTTACCCACAGCCAACACCGTATTTTGCTTTTGTAATCCCCATAGCACATGAATGGAAATATTGCATTCTGGGTACAGCGCGTAAATAACAAAGCGATTGGTTGTAAATATATCCTTCTCATTACGCAAATCTAACACCACCACATGGCTTTTCAATTTGGAACATTTCTCAATCTGCTCCATAGAGGCTTTCTGTTGTTGAAAATACAAATCAATACGTTCTTTGACATCCGGCAATTGTAAAATTTCATCAATAGTGTGTTTTTTGCATAAATCAATTAACAACATCATTAAATCATAATTAGAAATGCGAAATTCCTTAAAACGTCCCAAACCAGTACGGGGATCCATAAGATAATTAAGCAATACCCAGCCTTTTGGAAATAGAATTTCTTCACGGGAAAATTGACCGGAATCGGCTTTGTCCACCGCTAGAATCATTGCCTCACTGACGTTGTGAAACCTATCTTTGCCACCATAATACTCATATACAACGCGAGAGGCTGATGGTGCTTTAGGGTCAATAATATGATTGCTCGGACGTTCTTTCCCTAAAATTCTTATGGTTTCACTCATGTGATGATCAAAAACGAGATGAGCACTCGGGGCATAAGGCAAGTTGGTGGTAATATCATTGGCATTTATTGGAATCTTTCCTACTTGCACATCCCTTGGATGGACGAACTTAATATCATCAATCAACTCAAGCTCTCTTAACAGCACCGCACAAATCAAACCGTCAAAATCACTTCGTGTTACCAACCGATATTTTTTTGCTGACATACTTCAGTTCCGGAGTTATTGGACAAAATTGCCCATCAGGTAATTCGCTCTCTATTGATAATTGAGAAAGTTGCACTAGAGTCCTATAGACGAAAAGAATAAATAATTCCACTAAAGCGGGCACACCGGTTGGGCGAACCCTACATTAAGGAATGAGCATGAAAGAAAATCTGCAACTGCTCCTTCCCGGTTTTGGAAACCGGTCAGGTTTGATTCCACGTGCAGCTCCAATTATTGCAACTGCTCCTTCCCGGTTTTGGAAACCGGTCAGGTTTGATTCCACATGCAGCTCCAATTATTTAATGCACGTTCCTAAGTTAGCCGCATTAATTTTTCATCCCCTATCTACATTCCCCGCTTAGTAAACATCAGTGGTGGTACTTTGGCAAGACGTTGTCTAAATTGGGCAACTTTGTTGACTGGGAGGGTGAGATAATAAGGCCCTCGTGGTGCAGTCGTATCGCGTCTATACCCGGGATTTAATAATTTAAACTCAGATAACGGCATCGAAGCCAACTGAGCCGCCAAAGACAAATCAATTGGACGATTGATATTTACTTGTTTGAAATAGCGTTGATTGGCAATTGGTTGCAGTCTAACACCATATCTTTGGGGATTAGCTACAATCCTTGCAAGTGCCAATAATTTGGGCACATATTGGCGAGTTTCCCTTGGTAACTTTAACGACCAAAAATCGGTCGGTTTACCTCGTGCCCTATTTCTTCTAATGGCTTTTCTTACATTACCTTCTCCGTAGTTATAGGCTGCCAACGCCAGTGCCCAATCGTCACCAAACAAATCATGGAGATATTGTAGATATGTTAATGCTGCCTTTGTTGACTTGGTGATATCACGTCGTCCATCATACCAACGATTTTGTACCAGTCCATAATCCCTTCCGGTTGCTGGGATAAACTGCCAAAGCCCGGCGGCACTCTTATGTGAAAGTGCGGTGGGTTTAAAAGCACTCTCAATGGCCGGTAATAAGGCTATTTCCAAAGGTATTCCCCGTCTTTCCACTTCTGCAACAATGTGATACAGATAGGGGCGAGCCTTAGTGGAAATATTCCAAAAATAAGAAGGGTTACTGACAAACTTTCTAATCTCCTTTTGTATCTGGTAATTGTCAATTGCCGATAATTTATAACCCCTAGGAATCCGATTCCACAAATTATTTCGTCCGTAAACCACCAAATTATTAGCGGTTGCAGAATTTGTATTGAGTCTGGTTTCGGCAATGATTTTAGCAATGATTTGGTTCGCACTGAGCGTTTTTTCCGTATAATGCTTGCCAAAATGTCGATTTGTCCGCCGCGTTTTGGGAATGAACCTTTTTTTGGCTAGGTATTTACTTTCCCGACGTGTCTTATTAGGGTGCATCAAAACATGGGATTTTTTCACCATCCTCGTTTTTCTTGAAGCCGTCAAAACCGGGGAACGTTTTACCACCCTTTGATTCTTGACAATGGGTTTGTTCACAACCCCCGGTTTTCTTGAAAACTTCGGAATATACGAACGTTTTGCCCCACTTCGAGTTTGAACGGATGCCCCGATGGTTTGATTTTTCTGGACCAAAATGGGCAAACGCTTGGAGGGATTAACCATCCCCCTTTTGGGGTTACTCTCATTTGTCCATGCCTTAGAAAACAAAGCACTTTGTTGAGAAGAAGCCAATACTGTCGGCTCGGTATCAATCCGATATGAATCAACGTATGAGTTGACCTTACGATCACCATCATACGCCAGTTTATTGTCCACCATTTTTAAAACGGCGGGCTTCCCAGAGTGGGATTTAGTGACTACAGTGTTACAGCCAAACAATAGACTGCCACCAATTAACAAAAATAACAGCGTGATATATTTTTTCATAGACTGTGATCCTAGGAAAATTTGCCAAAAAAATCAAGGCTTGTGAATTAAAAAAATATAAAATCGTAATTAGCTTTCCTCTCGATAAGCCAATCCTTGTCCCATTAATATCTTCTTGTGTGCCGCCAGCTCTGGCAACCAAGTTACCTGATTACCATCTAATAGCATAATCACTGTGGAGCCCATATTAAAACGTCCAATTTCTATGCCACGATGCCAAACGGGAGCCATTTTTTCGGTATAATGCCAATGTTCAATCCTAGATAAACGGTTGGGTGTGACGGTGCCAGCCCACACAGTTTCTATGCAGCCCACCAAAAGTGCCCCCACTAAAATTAAGGCCATTGGCCCCAAAGCCGTATCAAACAAACAAATCACCCGTTCATTACGCGCAAATAAATTAGGCACTGCTGTCGTCGTGTGTTGATTGACGCTGAATAAACGTCCCGGTACATACACCATATCCGTTAAATGCCCTGTCACCGGGATATGTATGCGGTGGTAATCTTTGGGCGATAAATACAAAGTACAAAATAAACCCGCTCCAAATAGGTTTACCATTTTGGTATTTCCACCTAACAAATCACTCAGTTGAAAGTGATGACCTTTAGCTTGTAGCAAAGTGCCTTGTTCAATTTGACCTATCTGACTGATTTCACCATCAACCGGACTGATAATTTCCGTATCTGCCAATTTCCGCGCCGTCGATTTTAGAGGGCGGGTAAAAAATTGGTTAAAACTAGCATAGGAACAAACCTCTGCTGACTGTACAATACTCATGTCCACGTTATAATATCTTATGAAACGTTTAATCAACCAATGAGTAACTCTCCCCATTTTTAAGCGAGTAAGTTTTAAGATTAACCGTGACAATAGATGATGTGGAATAATATATTGTGGTATTACTAAAAACAAATTCTTTAATGAGTATTTCATTTTGTCTGAATCAGAATTTCTCGAATTTAAAAATTAGTGACAAGGGCAATCACAAAGGATTGCCCCTACATGCAGAATATTGTAGGGGCAAGACTGAAGGTTGCCCTCTTAAAAAATAAGGGATCAGGCTGAGTATTTACATTTATCCAATTGATATACTAGACATATTTCAAATTTGTGAAAATGAATGGCTTCTGAACATTTTGATAAATCCGTTATATCAAGCAACTTGGTGTATTTATTCACCATTCACCATTCATAATTCACCATTCACCATTATGCAAATATATGCAAGATAAAATTATAATAACCGGGGCTGCCGGTTTAGTTGGCCAAAATCTGGTTGTGCAACTCAAATTGAAAGGCTATCGTAATATTGTTGCAATTGATAAACATGCCTACAACTTGAATATCCTTAAACAATTACATCCAGACATTGAAATCATTCTAGCTGACTTAGCTGTGAGTGGTGACTGGTTTGAAGCTTGTGCCGGGGCAACGTGCTTGGTCATGTTGCAAGCCCAAATCACCAGTAAAAATAAGTCATTATTTGTTCGTAACAATATTGAATCAACAGAGCGCGTGTTAGATGCAGTGCGCCAACACCATATCTCATACATTGTACATATTAGTTCCTCGGTAGTAAATTCAGTCGCAGATGATGATTACACTAATACAAAAAGACAACAAGAACAAATAGTTATCCGTAGTGGTATCAAACATTGTGTTCTGCGTCCAACCCTAATGTTTGGCTGGTTTGATCCGAAACATCTCGGTTGGTTATCGCGTTTTATGAAACGGGTGCCGGTATTTCCGATTCCGGGACATGGGCGTTATATGCGCCAGCCCTTATATAATAAAGACTTTTGCCGGATGATTATTCATTGTCTAGAAAATCAACCGGATGGTACTATTTATGATATTGTGGGTAATGAAGAAGTCAATTATGTTGATATTATCCGTACAATAAAAAAGGTTAAAAAATTAAAAACCCCAATTATTCACATCCCTTATTGGCTATTTTATGCCCTGTTGAAAATCTACGCGGTTTTTAGTCGCAAACCACCTTTCACGGATGATCAGTTGAAGGCTCTGACTGGGGGAGATCATTTTACTGGAGTTGACACTGATGAAGTTTTTGGTGTCGTTCAAACACCGTTTGAAGAAGCAATCCGGGAAACTTTTTGTGATGAACGATATGGTGAAATTGTGCTTAAACGCTAGACATTATACCCCGCAAAAATTGAGCATTCGGTGTTTTCAAACGTTTCGTTTGGTATTGCAAACCCCGTCCAGCAAAAAAAACTGTAACTAGCCGGATCGCTGGTGCAAGGTACGCCTTGCACTCCAGTTCGCACGTTACGATATGGCATTGCCTAGTTACAAAAAACTAAAACAATTAAATGGATAAAAAAACCGGAAAAATTGCCGTAATAGGTGCTGGCCCTATGGGATTGGCTTGTGCCTACGAGTTGTTAAAAAACAATTATCAAGTGGATATCTACGAAAAAGATGATCGCATCGGTGGGATGTCGGCTTCTTTTGACTTTGATGGACTTAAAATTGAGCGTTATTACCATTTTATTTGTCATCCTGATCAACCCCTATTTGATTTGCTTTCGGAGTTAAATCTTGAAAATAAACTGCGTTGGCAAAATACCAAAATGGGTTTTTTTTATGATGGTGTACTCTATAAATGGGGGAACCCGTTCCATTTGCTGGCGTTCCCTAAGTTGGATTTAATCTCCAAGTTACGTTATGCTGCCCATCTTTTTTATACTAAAAGTATTAACAATTGGGATAAACTAGATAAGCATAATGTAATACCTTGGTTAAAAAAATGGGTTGGTGAAAAAGCCTATTATATGCTGTGGGACTATTTATTAAATTATAAATTTTACGAACATAAGGAGAGTCTCTCGGCAGCTTGGATTGGTACTCGTATTAAGCGTGTTGCTAAATCAAGAAAAAATCTGTTTACTGAACAGTTAGGCTATTTGGAAGGCGGTTCAGATACCTTACTTAATGTGTTGGAAAATCGCATTCTGGCTATGCAAGGAAATATTCATCTTCAAGCCGGCGTTGAAATGATCACAACTGTCAATAATCAGTTAGAAGGTGTGGTTGTTAATGGCGAAAAGCACATTTATGATAGTGTTATTTCAACGATTCCATTGCCGATGCTGCCTAATTTGGTGCCAGATTTATCTGCGGAAATCCTCAATAAAATAAATGCTATAGCTAATTGTGCTATCATTTGTGTACTCTTAAAATTGCGCCACCCTTTGACAGAAAATTTTTGGCTTAATGTCAATGATCCAAACATGGAAATACCGGGATTGATAGAATATAGTAATCTCAATCCAGTTGCCGGCAATACTATACTACAAGGGCTTGTCTATGTACCTTTTTACATGCCAAAAACCCACGCAAAATACACCCAGAATAATGCCTCATTTCTCGACGAAACTCTTGGCTATTTGAATCGTATTAACCCCAATTTTACCAAAGATTGGGTGTTAGCAACTCATGTATCTCGTTATGAGTTTGCCCAACCAATATGTACCTCCAATTTTTACCAACAATTACCACCAATGCAAACAAATATACAAGGTTTTGTAATGGCTGATACATCTTATTATTATCCGGAGGATCGCTCCATTTCAGAAAGTGTAAGAGTGGGTAAGCAATTAGCCCAACTTGTATACGAATGAAAAATGAAATTTGCCGTTTGGTGTTTGCAATACCAAACGAAACGTTTGATGTTTTCGCCGTTTGGTGTAACCCCCTCCAAAACGTTTGATGCTATGATTGAAGCCTAGAAAATTTTATGATCGAAGAAACTGAAAAAACAATTAGAATTGGTGAATATGTACAGTCAGTTGCATTACAAACCAAACATGAATTTTTTACTGAAGCATTTATTAAATTCATATTAGCAAGTGGGTTTGCTGCTATAGTTAATTTTTTATCAAGAATAGGATTAAGCTTTTGGTTAAATTACGTGACTGCTATCGTAATAGCCTATCTTATTGGCATGT
>Ga0233403_10000863_pt1 | contig 14566 bp, 12 predicted proteins | sample Na_oxic_1_MG_FD_179866 | JGI IMG/M metagenome (GOLD analysis project Ga0233403, IMG submission 179866) | Seawater microbial communities from Saanich Inlet, British Columbia, Canada - Na_oxic_1_MG | ecosystem: Environmental > Aquatic > Marine > Inlet | place: Canada: British Columbia | collected...
CCTCGACTTGACCGGTTCGGCCAAACCAAGCACCTGGCATCAGCTCATGGTTAAACTTCATCATGGTTACTTCGACGACCATCTCTAAGAATTTACCTTTCAGGGTATTCATTAACCCTTGTTGGCTCAGGTCAATTTGGTCAACCGCTTCCAAGTCTTGTTCATACACAAACTTAATAAAGCGCATCAGGCAGATATCATTAAAAGTATAATATCTGGCCGCCGTCCTATAGACCAAATCGGCCATGTACAATTTTTCAATCTTCTGCTCGACGGCTTGTTTGGGAACTTTGAGCTTTGAAGCAATGGCTTTAATATCCACCGGTTTATCGTTGTATTGGGTGAAATAATAGATGATTTTTTTACCCAACTCTAAATCATCATCGGCATTGATTAATGAACGGTTGTCTTCAAAATGCGTCTGCCAGAAACCGAAAATTTTACCGTTTTCGATCTCATAACGGATAACCTGATCAATGGCTTTCTCATCCTTAAAGCTTTTGCCTTCGCACTTAGAAGTTACCAGGCAATATAAATAATAAGGATGTCCTCCCACCTGAGTACTTGCATAGAGGGCCAGTTTTGGTGTTGTCACCTTGTCAGGGGCATAATATTTCAGGGTATTGAGTAAGAGTGCTGCCCCATCTGGAATAGACATGGGCTTCATATACATAAAGTCAAATCGTCCACCCAAGGGCCCACCCATGACCGTCCGGAAAATGAGCGTCACCGCCGAGCCGGATACCAGCATGGGAGCCTTACGGCTTTGAGCTTGCCTATCATAAGTAGCCGGGAGATTGATGGCTCCTTGGCCATTCAAGCGGCCTTCAGAATCCATCTTTGAAAAAAGTTCTTGCGGCATGTCGTAAATATAGAATTTCATATCCTGAAATTCATCGATAATCACGGCGACTCTGGTGCCTGAATGTGATCCAAGTCGTTCCGGCACACAGATAAAGGCATCCCAATGATTTAATACCCCTTCATCACCGTATTCATTATAGCGTTTCAGAAACGATTGAATGTACTCTTGTGCCATGAGACCGGCTTTGTGGTTTGTTTGATAAGTTAACAAGTCTTTCAGGGACCTCTCTTTATTATTAAACAAAGCCGCATCTTGTTCACAATAGGCCAGATATTGTCTATAAAACGTGGTGGCATATTCCAACAGAAACTTTTTTAAGGTTCTTTTTTCCCGCGTCATTTTGAAATAAAATGGGGCCACTTGATACTCAGGCTTAAAAAAGACGGTATTCACTAACCGATCCAATAAGACTGTTTTTCCTATCCGCCGGGGTGCCATGAGGGCCGTACTCCATGAGCCCATACGAGAAATCGCCTTGACCCACCCAACTAATTCCCTCAACAGTTCTACTCTATCGGTAAATTCATCCTCGTGTACCATCTCTTCGACGGGCCATATCTTGGTTTCATGCATTGTTTTAGTTCTCCTTTTTCAAAGAAAGTTTACTAAATTATTATTTTTACTTTTAATTTGAATCTATTTTTCTGTCTGAATCAGAATTTTTGACTTTTTCAACCTTCAAGACTCTGCCTCACCTCGCATCCTCATCAACTAACGAGCCATACAGCTATCTCTCGTTCATCCGTTTTGGTTGAACCGACAAAATTGACCTGATCCATTTCTAAATTCCTCTCTTTAATCAAAGGCATTTTCTGTCTCAATAATCTCTCGACGGGGATTGATTTTTCATGGCCGTTGATGGCTAATGACAGTGAACTCAAAGGGATAATATTCCCTCTTTCCTCGTCAAATTCTGGATCGAAACTTAGATCATTGGTGTTCAAGGAGATTTCACAGATTTTATGATCGGTACTGAGATAATTTGTGAGACAGTGTTTCACAATTTGGATACTTGATGTATTATCGGGGATAAAATTTAAATGACGGAGGCGTTTCCTTGTGCCTAAGTGTCTCAAAAAATCTCTTGAGAGATTATCAAGTCATGCTGTTCCATAAGTGGCTCTTGTATTTTCTTTTTGTTCAAATTCAACAATATACCTTTCCTCAATGCCAGTTTGTCATTTTGACTGTATGGTTAACACTATGGATAGCCTTGTTTCTCCCTTCTGTTAGGATTTCTCCAATAAAGATAAGTCAAGTTTGGTATTGATATTTATCAATTTTCATCTTTATGACCGGACACGGTGCTGGGATTTAAAATAGGATTGATTCAAATCAATCTGGTGCGATTTTTTGGTATTATACCATTCAGACAGGCATAGTCCCAAGTTGTTTGACTTGAGACTTTACATATTTGGATACAGGTTCGACTACTTCCTATCGTATGTCCAACCTACAAATTAAAAATAACTTCAATCAAGGAGATTTGCCGTTATAATGTTTGGGGTAGACAAAATAATTCGAGCCTGGCCCCTTTTTCCTTTTGGGAAACGCTATAAGATAGAAGCTATGGTGGGTGAACAGAAACCAAGAGGTAGATGTCCAAAAAACAAAATGAACCTGAAGAGAATTTAAATCAAGGAGAATTGCCATTCTGAGGTTTGGGGCCAGCAAAATAATTCGAGCCTGGCCCCTTTTTCCCCACATTGAGTATATTATTGAATCAAATCACACAAATCAAAGAACTTTTTTAAACTTGATAAATGAGTGGGAGTCTTTTGAAGCCTCTTTTTTAATTCTTCTATATAGTAGGCTTTTCCGACTTCATAAGGTTTGGTTTTAGAATATCTAATATTTTTAAATAAAAGCATTTGTTTTAGATATTCATAATGATAATCGGAAAGCGTTCCATCAAAAGTTAAGGGCTTGTCCATTAATTCAGGATCAAAGTCACTCACATTATAAAAATGAATAAAATCAATCAACTCTTTTGCTGTTGGATTCCGAGAATAAACTTTCCGGTTTCCTAAAAACCAGGTTTCAATACATCTATTTTGGACAATGATTTCAAGTGTACAATTGTAAAGGATTAAGTTTTTGTCTTTTATAAAATCATAGACTTCTTTCATTCTCTCCGATATAGATAATAAGTCAGCATCAAGTGCTAAAATTAACCCGTCATAATTGCCACAAGCGTTAATATCAGCAATAGAATCTGCTAAATGATTATCTAATAAACTTGGAAAACCACCTCCGCTAATTAGATAATAATTGTTGTTCTGTGCATCACCTGGGCTATTGATTCTTGATAAATGAGGCATCAGGTATGAAATCCATTGCGGGTAAATTTTTCGTTCGGTTTTTCCTTCAACTAAAAAATACCAATTCATTCTGAAACACCCTCAACATATTCATCAAGATTAATGAGTTGCGTAAAAGCTTGATGTTTGGACTTGCCAAGATTAAGTGTCACAGCATCAGAGCCTTTTACAACGCCAGCTTTTCTGGTAATTAATTTCCAATTTGCAAAGTTGATGTTGTTAATGATATAAGGATGGTGGCTAGTAATAATGAATTGCAAATGTCGTTGATGCGAAACAATGCTTCTTGTCACTTCCTCAATGCAATTAATTCCCAAGCTATTTTCAAACTCATCAATTAAGATAAGCGTTCCATCTGCACACAAGTAAAGTTCTGATATAAGCATTAAAGCGCGATACATACCCGATGAAATCTTTCTCTCATCAATCCAGTAATTAACCCCTTTTTCCTTGATTTGAAAAAATAGAGCTTCCCTAAACCGGGGCGGTAAGCTTTTATCATTGAACTCAACGGGTTCCATTTTGATATTTTTGACATAAGGAAAAATGTCAAGAAAAGCATTTTTGATTTTCTCAAAGACTTCCTTTTCATTCTTGTAAGACAAATAAAGTTTTACCTTCAAACTCTCAAAGCTGTTTCTAATGGAATCTAGGGTAGGATATTTTTTTAACCTAACCTCTAGTTCACCATTCAAAGTGACCGCAAACGTTTCAGCATTGTCTCTGCTATTATCTTCTTCGATAATTTTCTGAAATTCATCAAACACCGCTTTAATTTGTTCTTCTTCTTTTAACAAAGAAATAACACTTTTGGTTTGGGGCAATTTGACCGTTTTGACACCATTAAACAAAATATCATTAGCATTTCTCTCAATGATGACTTGTTCATTAATAACCAGTTTTTCATTCTCGATTTTGGGTAAATTGATGTTATCAAAAAAAGAGTCATCGGCGGGTTCTGGAAAAAAGCCTTTATTTTCAAAACATCCTTGCCATTCATAATGGCTTAAACGGGTTGAAAATTTGATATTCCATTCTATCCCATTTAAAGAAGCCCCTTTCACAATTTTTTTTAAGTTAAGAATGGCTTGCAAGATTCGGGTTTTTCCAACACCTGACGCACCCACTAATAATGTCAGTGGTTTAAAGGTTATTGGTTTTAACTGCCATTCGATAGCGTTGTCTTTGTAAACAAAGGATTGAATATTCATTTGAAAATGATTTGGGATTAAAAAAAGTTTTAGCAAAGATTCAAAATCTCGGCAAGCAGCCTACAGAGGTTTGTTCCAATCCGAACTTGATTTTGATGTTATCAATGACAGAAGGCAAGCGAATCAGGGAAGCGAAATAATTGGGGGCAGAATAACATTAAATTTTTGATGGATTTATATCACAATTAAGTTTTACTCTGACCCTGGGGTGTTAAATATGAGTTGATTTTGCTCGTTTTTTTCACCCTATTTTTATTCCATATTCGCATTCAACCCCGTCTATGCACACCAATAATTTGTAACCTATTTTTTTAGGCGGAAGCTTCGCCGCAGAAAATGAGAGTTCAGTGATATCAGGGTTAGACAAGCAAACTTGTTTAAACCTCGCTTTACACCTCTGCGGCTCTGCGGCTCTGCGTGAGCAGAGCGTTTGTGACAAATTATTGGTGTTTATGTTGAGTTTGGGCCCCATTGGAACAAAACTATGATGAAAAATGATCAAGCTTTTGCCAACAGATTTAACACCCCACTCTGACCCCAATTATTATTTTTTGACAGACACTATTGTATCAAATTAAATTAATTTTACTCTGACCCCAATTATTTCTTATTTCTTATACTGTCCACCGTTATAATTTGTGCTTTTTTTGTTAGTCACCTTTAGGTGACTTGAGCTTTAAGACAATTGCTTTAGCTGTTGGCCGTTAGAAGTCAATAATAGCGACCTTATGACGGTGCTAAGTATATTTCTAAACTATCACTCGGTTTCAGTGGTTGGCTCTAGGATTGTCCGATCACCCGTCGCCGAATTCACTCGCACAACTGCCTGTAAGCCAACGTCTCCCACTATCAAAAAACCATTATGCTCTACAACAACATCATTGGGGGTTTTAAAGGTTGCACCCGTGCCTATGGTGTCGTCCGAGACGATGGTGCGGTTGCCTGTCACAGGAACCACGCGAACAACTGCGCCTAGCCCCACGTCTACCAGTACCAAATTGCCATCGTTTTCCACCGAAATATCACGCGGCTGTATAAATTCGGGGCCGGTGCCGATAGCGTCACTCGAAATGACCTTACGATCACCCGTCACGGGATCCACGCGGAAAATCGCTTTCAGACCAGAATCCGCAACGATGAGATTGCCATCACTTTCTATTGCAATACCAAATGTTTGCCCAAAGCCGATACCCGTGCCGGTGCTGTCATTTGAGACGATGGCGCGATCACCCGTCACCGGATCTACGCGAACAACCGCCGCCAGACCAATATCGCCAATCACCAGATTGCCGTCACTTTCTACGTCAATCACATGTGGGGTGGCTAAGCTCGGCCCCGTGCCGGTGTTGTCATCTGAGAAGATCACCCGGTCGCCCGTCATCGAATTGACACGGAAAATGGCGCGTTTTCCCTCATCCAATACCAAAAGGTTGCCATCGGCTTCTACTGTAACCGCCACATTTTGTCCAAAAGCCGGCCCGGTTCCCGTGTTGTCATCAGTGACAATGGTGCGATCAAAAGTCACGGGGTTAACGCGGAAAACCGCTTCTACGCCTTCATCCGCCACCACGATATTGCCATTGCTTTCTATCTCAACACTCACGGGTCTCTCAAAACCACCGTCATTGATTTCGTTAGCGGCTGAAATGACAACCCGATCTCCCGTCACCGGATCCACGCGCAGGATGGTTTGCGAGCCCACATCGCCCACTACCAGAGTGCCGTCGCTGTCGATGGTAATCGCACGCGGTTGCGTAAATGCCTCGCCAGCACCAGTGCTGTTATTTGATACGATGGTGCGATTACCTGTTGCCGGATCGACTCGGATAATCGTCTCTTGAGCCACATCGGCGACCACCAGATTGCCTGTGTTTTCTGCGCTAATGCCAGCCGTGTTGGCGAAGCTTATGCCGGTGCCGGTGTCGATATTTGAGATGATCACGCGATCACCCGTCATTTTATCCACGCGCACGATTGCTGCCAAACCAGAATCCGCTACCGCGAAATTGCCATCCCCATCAATGGTAATAGCGAAAGGTGTTTCCAAGCTTGGCCCGGTTCCAATGCCAAAACCGGAGATGAACGTGCGATTGCCGGTCACCGGATCCACCCGTATGAGTGTTTGCAAAGCCACATCTAACACCACCAAATTGCCGTCGCTCTCCACGACAATGCCATCAGGCGATCCTAATGCGGGTCCAGTACCGATGTCTTCTGCGGTAACGATGGTGCGATCACCCGTCACTAGGTTCGCTCGTATGACAGCTGCCAAGCCCAGATCAGCCACCACCAGATTGCCGTCGCTTTCTACGGCAATAGCGAAAGGCTGTACAAAGCCCGTCCCAGTGCCGGTATCGTCGTCGGAGACGATGATCCGATCACCCGTCGCAGGAATCACACGGACAATGGCTTGCAGTCCTTCATCCGCAGTCACAATATTGCCATTTGCCTCCATCGCAACACCTCTCGGCGATCTTAAACCGGGACCAGTGCCAATAGCACTGCTTTCAATCGCCTCACCATCGTTGGTTGCAGCTGTTTCGTCATCATTGTCTGAACAGGCATTTAGACTGACCACTATAAAAACTAAAAGTATGATATTAAATATACTTCGTCGAAATAAATCGTATATCATCAATTTCTCCATAAAGAGTTAGCGCTATAATTCATCAAAAAACACAGTATAAGTAGAGTTACTGCATTAACCTGATGCCATTTCCTCCAAAACCATAAAAGGAGGGCTAACACCGCTCTTCTCCCGCACGGCTTGTAGCAAAGCCAACAGCTTTTGATGGCTTTTGATGGCTGGGTGGTCTTTCTATTTCCGCTTTACTGCACTAGCCATTCTCCTCTTCTCTCATCCTTCCTAGTTGTACAAATGCTTATGGGTTTATTGTTTTTATCGAGGCCACTGAACATTGGATATGGTATCACCGAATTTGTTCGACAAGTCATTGGGCAATCCAGTTTTTGGGGAGCAAATATCCAACCGAATAATAAATCGGCTTTTGCCACGGAGGAAAGGCCCAAAGTCAGGCCCCCCAATAAAATGAGGATAATTTCATATCAGTTATCAGTTATCAGTTATCAGTTATCAATTAAATAGGATGCCATATTAGGAGGGTAATCATACATTATCAAGTATTGGCATTTAAGGTAATTCTCTATGCAGCGCATTTTAACAAGTGATAGAGGGTTGTCAAGCTTTCAATATTTTTAGAAATATTTTTTCTTCCCCCTTCCCATTTTAATCGCCGGCGCATTATTTGGGCCTTGATATCGTATTCGCCATAACTCAAAATGATTTTAAAGGCATACTGTTCGGTGGGTATATACTTGGCACCGTCATGAATTGCGCTTTTTGACATCTAACGGCCAACAGCTAAAGCAGTTGTCTAAAAGCTCAAGTCACCTAAAGGTGACTAACCCAATATATCCATAATATTTTAAAGGTATTTACAAAAAGCGCAAATTGTGACGGTTGGCAGTATAGCTTTCATTAACAGAAAAATTGACCACTTTTTTTATCGAATTAACAATTGTTCGCTATCAACTCTCGCCATAATACTCAAGTCGAGTTATCGGCAAGATTTCTAAGTCATTTCTTATGGCACCCCATTCTAATCAATGATAATGTCAAGATTTTTTTTTGAATTCTTATGCACAAGCAACTTTAGAAAAGTGTCGAACATCGGTGAGTGTTAAAATGCCCAGAAATTGGGCACTTTGAGTTTTTTCCAAATGCGTTGCTTATGCCTTATTTAGATTGGGTATAAACTATAAATATTTATGTCATTTAACCGTCATAATTAGCTCTATATTGTATTATTTTAAATTTTTACTAAAAACAAATAAACGTCATATAAATTCAAATTTAGGCTTGTTAGACAGCAAATTAACGCGATCATATTTGCGTTTTAATGCCTCTTTTTAGGGTAAGTAGGGGGTAAAAGGTACCCATCGCCTAAAATCGTCTCTAAGGAGCTGTTTTTTGAAAAATGGCTGTTTTAAAGGCTTTCCGAATGGCGAATTATGAATTATGAATTATGGAATTAAAGGGGCCAGGGTCGAATTGTTTTTTAAACATTACAATTTGTATAAAAATCCAAGATTAAAAAATTAAATCAAGCCTGGCCCCTTTTTCTAATCAATCATCATTAAATCCATTTCAAAAAATAGCTCGCGCCGCTTGTGGACTATCCTTCAATCATAGTCGGCCACAAGTTCCGGTTTCGTTCAAACACATTTCCAAAAGCAAGGCTGTTGGATGTTGGAGTGAAGCTTTTTGAAAAGCGACTTCCGGATCGGGGTCAATAAAATAATCTCCGCTGTCTGGCTCAATATGAATTGACCAACCATAATAATCAGCTATTAATTGAGGAGCCACTTTGTCAAAAATAGCTCGACAACGTTGGCCGAATATCTCATCTTCGGCTTCAAGTCGTGCGATGGAATCGAAAGAAAGTCGCGGCCTGTCAGGGAAAATAGGACTACCTAGAGGTACTTTTCGTTTTGATTTGGGTTTGGTTTCCATAAAATAACGGTTCCCGTTTTCAAAAACTGTCCGGTTGATTCTAATTCTAAACTTAAGTACTGAACCATAAATTTTCAGGTATTTTCTTTAAAAGAAACAACCAAGAAGAGGTTGCGGTAAAATACCTGTTTATTTGTGCTTCAGTACTTATATATGAGTAAAAACCTATGTCAACTCATTTACGCACCTTTGAAACTCGGTGCCCGGTTGAACCGTAAAGTAACTATGTCGTTCCACGCACCTATGAAATGGCTGAGTTAGGGAGACGTATCAAAGACGGACGATATATTGTCATCTTTGCGCCCCGTCAAACTGGGAAAACGACTTTTTTTCGTTGGACATTGGATTCATTAGATGAAAACTATTTGCCAATTCAACTTAATTTTGAAGTCTATAAAGAACTGGCTTCTGAAGAGTTTTATCACTATACTCAGCATCGTCATAAGGTCGCTATTATCAAGCCCTCGCAATAAATTAGTAACAAATTAATGACGCAAAACAAACTTGCAAGAGACTGATAACACAAAATAAATTTTGCAATCGGGCAGATAGAACGCTGATTAAACTGATGATCATGATTAACGCGGCTTCAAACTGATTAAAAAATCAGTGTCAATCATGATAATCATGACAATCAGTGTTCTATCATATTACCCACCTAGCATGACTATAGCGTTTGGTAGTGCTGCAATGTAGGTGATATTATGAAACGATTGACACTGATTAAAAAATCAGAAAGTTTGATAAAAAAATCAGCGTAGATCAGGCCATAATCAGTTTAATCAGCGTTCTATCTGACCTCTCTTTTGACTCAGCAACTTAAAAAACCATGAAACTCCATCTCAAAATTTGGCGACAACCTAACTCAGAAACACCCGGCAAAATGGTAGATTACACCCTCACTGGAATAATTCCTGATCTGTCTTTTCTTGAAATGTTAGATATTTTAAATGAAGACTTATTAAAAAAGGGAGAAGATCCTGTAGCCTTTGATCACGATTGTCGCGAAGGCATTTGTGGCATGTGTAGTCTCTATATCAATGGCCGGCCTCACGGCCATGATCAAGGGATTACAGCTTGCCAATTACATTTACGCTCGTTTAAAGACGGCGACACGATTTACGTAGAACCTTGGCGCGCCAAAGCCTTTCCCGTTTTAAAAGATTTGATAGTAGATCGCACCGCTTTCGACAGAATCATTCAGGCCGGCGGTTATATATCGGTTAATACCGGCTCAGCACCCGATGCCAATACAATACCGATTCCTAAAAATGCCGTTATGGAGGCTTTTGAAGCGGCCGACTGTATCGGTTGCGGAGCCTGTGTCGCGGCCTGTAAAAATGCCTCCGCCATGCTGTTTGTCGCCGCCAAAGTCTCACACTTAGCCCTATTGCCACAAGGGCAAGTCGAAAAACAAATTCGGGTAGAAAAAATGGTAGCTCAAATGGATAAAGAAGGCTTTGGCGCTTGCACGAATACAGGCGCATGTGCTTTTGAATGTCCAAAAAATATTCCGGTTAGTCATATCGCCCGTATGAACCGCGAATATTTAGGCGCGAAATTGACTTCTAATGATTTAAGCTAAAAAGAAAACGCTAAAGACGCTAAAGACGCTAAAGACGCTAAAGAGGCTCGTTAAGAAATCTTGTATTTTTGCGTCTCTTGCGTCTTTTGCGTCTCTTGCGTTTTTTCATTTTAATAGTTCAAAACCTTTAATCTGTCTCATCCCGTTCAAATATTTTAAGAGGTACATGATGGGATTAGTTTATGCCAATATAGAATTAGTCAATGCAGGTGAGATTTTTTTAGCCCAAAAAGGCTACATTAAACAGACTGAAGTAAAGCGAATGAATGTCAATGCTTTAGTCGATACTGGTGCTTCTACACTCACCATCAATGAAAATATCAAAATTCAACTGGATTTACTTGAGTTGGATGAGCGCGAAGTGATACTCGCAGACGGTTCACGGCAAAAATTAAAAGTGGTTGGGCCTATAGAAATTCGATTTGAGAATCGTAAAACAACAACCAATGCAGTCGTTTTACCGAGCGCAGATAAGATACTTTTAGGTGTCATTCCAATTGAAGACATGGACATTTTAATAGATGCCAAACAAGAAAAGCTGATTGTCAATCCTGAAACCCCTTATTTGGCAAGCCTGTCATTGAGATAACCCAGAGTAGAATTTAGTGACACCCACCACATTTTGATCGGGCGCTTTCCCAAAAACAGTTCAATCTCAATCGGGCCGATGCAAAATAAATTTGGTTTACATCAATCTTCTCAGCGTTCTATCCAAATAAATCTCATTAATAACTGATAACCTACCCTATCCGCTTACCCTAAAACAAAAAGCCCCTTGTCTTTCGACAAAGGGCATGCAAGTGTCTACAGTGACAATTGCTAATCTTTTGAATGGGCTACAGTGTCCGGTTACCGCTTAATGAGACATATTGATCTGGCTTTCCAAACGCTCTGCAATCCATACTTTGACAATTGACTGTTGTGTCACCCCTAAACGTTTTGCCTCTTTATCTAGGGATTGGTACATCCAAATCGGAAAATCAATATTCATTTTCCTTTTCTCTTGTTGAGGACGACGAGCTTTAGATATATCCAAATATTGGCTTATATCTGAACCCTCATCAAAGGCTTTGTCGAAATCTTTAGCTTTCATATATTTTGATCTGGCCAGATTGATGTTGAACATCATTAATTAAGTAGGTACGCATAAATATTTTAACATTTTCTGTAGGGTGGGTAGCGTGTTTTTGCTGCCCACCACTGCCCACTTTTGCGTGGAAGACTGATTAAAAAATCAGCGTCAATCAGGACAATCAGTTAAATCAGCGTTCTATCGAATTAACCATTAACCATTAACCCTTAATCTGCCGCTGCACTAAAAAACGCATACTGTCCAACTTGACAACGTTGCTGATGCAAGGCAAAAATCACTTCGGCCGGTTTCGGCAAATAAGGCGCACTATCCCTCAACAAGCCTTGCAATGCCGTAGGCGGTTGGGTACACAATATCGCCACTAAATGATCGCCGCCAAAAGGCCCTACGATTTTTAAAGGGTTCAATTCATAAGGGAATTGTTCTAGCATTAATGCGTGATTCTGTACTGCAAGGGGATATAAAAATTGCAATGCCCCATTTCCTGCCAGATTAAATAAAGTCAGCGCATTCAATTCTTCTCCCCTGTCAGTTGGCGCGATACTAAAATGTAAACGCTCACCTTTCCGGTGTACACCATTGCCTTCCTTTAAATCAATCTGAACCGGTTTTAGCCGCATGTCAAACTGGGTAGATAGGGCCTGTAATAATTGTGCTTTGTCTATCACCCGTTGCCAAGTATCTGCTTTTTGACTTAACACCGTGGTGACTTGATCACCCACTTTGTTATACACCGCCGTTTGTTCCTCATCTTTCACGACAAAGCGTAAATCAAAACTGTGATCGATGCGCTTGACTGCCCTTAACCCAGATGGCGCAAAGCCGTTTTCAACTTTTATGGCGACATCACGCAAGTTTGGATTATCAGGCGGTATCGGTGTCACCGAGTCTTCATCTAATCTAATCACAACTTCTGAACCGCTTTCAGGCCGTAATTTGGGTTTGTACAATTGACTGGTATGATTACCGATTTGTGTCGTCAAATAGTTTTTCATCTAAAAGTTTTTGCGCGCAAAAACTTTTAGATGAAATTCAATTCATCACGTTCTAAACCTTTGTTATGATTACCATCGGCATAACCCGCTAGGGCCTTGGCAAAAAACCAACTTAACGCGCCATGCGCTTGGCCATCTTCAAAGGTGTACTCACACACACTGACGTTATCTGAATCAGCGGCACTGATAAAAGTAAGATGATTGAGACGCGCCGTATTTTCTCGTTCATCACCCAAAGTGCTGATCTCAATAGTGCTAAGCGGGGCTGCTTGTCGATGGAATATCGTATCGGCAAAACGTGATCGACAAGTCTCAGGTTCGCCATCGCGTGTCAATCCGGCAGCATGACAAGCATCAGCGAGAAATAAGAGATTGTATGCCTTGGCATTAATAAATAAATCCGTTAATTCATCATCGCTGATCTCATCATCGTACAAAACCAATGTTTCATCTTGTTTATCCGGTTCATCTTTGGGCAGGGCATCCTCTTTTTGTGAACCATGCCCTGCATAAGTGAATATCAGCGTATCACCCGGATTCGCTTGTGCTAACATATTGCGCCAAGCTTGAATCACATTCGCTCGCGTCGCTTGATCATCCAATAAGACGCGTTCATCGGGCAAGATCACTTGATTATCGCGCAAGCTTTGTGTGAGCAACTTAGCATCATTAACCGCGCCTTTAAGCCGATCATCGGCCTGTTTATAATTATCAATGCCAACCACTAAAGCATGTTGCCTCACAACTGACGAACACGCGGCAAGATGGTAGACACTCACACAAAGTAGTCAAAAAAACAATGTCTTTTTTTCAAACATGGTTTCTCACTTTTGAGTTATCAATTATCAGTTATCAGTTATCAGTTTCACGCAAAAGTTGCGCGCAACTTTTGCGTGAAAATCAGTTATCAAACCAGTCCTATCGACTATACTGCACGCGGGCACACCAACTTTTAGTTTTTAGTTTCCCACAAGCATTACGCACAAAATCGATCATAAAAATATTAAAACGCTAAGGCCCCTTCGGTAGAATGTGAAACTTCGGATCGAAGCTACGCGAGATCATAGCCCTTCGTTGCAACCTGGGGTTGGCAAAAGTTTTTGCGCGCCGAGTATAGTACATCGTCAAATTTCGGTAGTCATGCAATGTGGGTGATCTTGATAGAACGCTGATTTAACTGATTATGGCCTGATCTGCGCTGATTTTGGTTAAATTTTAATCCGTTTTTAATCAGTGTTAATCAGGCCTTCATCAATTCAATCAACGTTCTATCTAGTGCCTGAACGAAAACCCCGAACCTCATAAATGAGGAGGCACACAGCACAAGAAAGAAGCTTCAATTAGAGTCAAATCGAAGTGAAACTCCTGAAGTGAAACTCTGTGTTCCTCTGTGTTCGCCGTAAAGAAAAAGTTTTCGTTCAAACACTATCTAATCTATAATCACCCACATTGCAGCATTACCAAGTTGTGTTATTATTGCACAAAGTCTAATCCGTTTATTCCGATAATCCGTTGTGCTAAGCACAGGAGTGATCATAAACCTAATGGATAATGAAGAAGAAGAAAGTCGCAAAAAGACACTTTGGCATCAGATTTTGGGTCGAATTTTTAAAGATCTGTTAACCCCATTGAAGATCACCGTTTCAACCGATGTTAAGGTAATGATTAAGGCACCAGAGGCCGATATTGTCTTATTAAGACGAGAACACCGCTTTTGGACAAAAGCACAAAGGGAACGATTACCTGATGGGATAAGAGACAGTCAAGCCGCTCATATCTTAATTGAATTTAAAGCCACTGAATCCCTCTCAAAAGAAACCTTTATTCAAGCCGGTGCTTATGAGTATTTTTACAAACAATCACAAGAATTAGCTGATGAAGAAATACAAACCTTTGTGATTTGTGCGATACAACCTCAAAAAGCGAATAGAGAACAATACGGTTATACAATTCGAGTACAAC
>Ga0233403_10000864_pt1 | contig 14559 bp, 8 predicted proteins | sample Na_oxic_1_MG_FD_179866 | JGI IMG/M metagenome (GOLD analysis project Ga0233403, IMG submission 179866) | Seawater microbial communities from Saanich Inlet, British Columbia, Canada - Na_oxic_1_MG | ecosystem: Environmental > Aquatic > Marine > Inlet | place: Canada: British Columbia | collected...
CAACCGGGATGCTGCAACAACCGCTTGATTTATTAGCGTGGATTTAGTTCGCTGCAAAAATTAACGGCTTGTTGGAATACAAAGCTTTAGCTTTGTACTCCAGCAAATAAAAATTTACAGTGGTAGGGTGGGTAGAGGTACGAAACCAACCATTATCAGTAGATCGAAAACTTTTTAATGAGTTAATATGGGCGAACACATAGGTTCGCCCCTACAATAATTTAAATGTCGGTATTTGTAGGGGCAGACCTATGTGTCTGCCCTTAAACCACGCAAATGTGTCTGCCCTTAAACCACGCAAATAAATAATGGTTTTTCGATCTACTGATTATTAAATTTAATGAGTTAATATGGGCGAACACATAGGTTCGCCCCTACAATAATTTAAATGTCGGTATTTGTAGGGGCAGACCTATGTGTCTGCCCTTAAACCACGCAAATAAATAATGGTTTTTCGATCTACTGATTATTAAATTTAATGAGTTAATATGGGCGAACACATAGGTTCGCCCCTACAATAATTTAAATGTCGGTATTTGTAGGGGCAGACCTATGTGTCTGCCCTTAAACCACGCAAATAAATAATGGTTTTTCGATCTACTGATTATTAAAAATTGACTTGATTACTAATGATACTTTCCACAACACTTGACTCAGCTAAAGATGAATTATTCATAAGAGCCGAAAAAGGTGAAGCCCAAGCACAATACCAATTAGGATTAAAATACTATCAAGGTGAAGAGGTTGAAAAAGAAATTGAAACGGCTTTACTGTGGTTTCAGCAAGCAGAAATTCAAGGAGTTGTTGAAGTACAACCTTTTATTGCCAAGATTCAAAAAGAATATGAGCAATTATCCCTAGCAGAATTATTCACGAGGGCCAAAAAAGGTGAAGCCCAAGCCCAATACTTATTAGGCTTGAGGTATTATGAAGGCGAGGAAGTCGAAAAAGATATTTCTATGGCTTTAGAATGGCTTGGGCAAGCGGTAGATCAAGGTATTATTGAAGCACAAAATCTTAGCGTAGATATTTATCAACAAAGAGACTATGAACAATTATCCTTACCTCAGTTATTAACGAAAGCGGAAACCGGTGATATCCAAGCACAATACCTATTAGGGGTAAAGTACTATCAGGGTAAAGAGGTTGAAAAAGAAATTGAAACGGCCTTACTGTGGTTTCAGCAAGCAGAAATTCAAGGAGTTGTTGAAGCACAACCTTTTATTGCCAAGATTCGCAAAGAATATGAGCAGTTATCTTTAGCAGAATTATTCATGAGGGCCAAAAAAGGTGAAGCCCCAGCACAATACTTATTAGGCTTGAGATATTATGAAGGTGAGGAAGTCAAGAAAGATATTTCCATGGCTTTAGAATGGCTTGAGCAAGCGGTAGATCAAGGGGTTATTGAAGCGCAAAACCTCATTGCAGAAATTCAAAAAGAACCGTTAACCGAATTATTAATAAGGGCTACCAAAGGGGAAGCTAAAGCGCAATATTTTTTAGGATTAAAGTACTATGAAGGCAAGGAAGTCAAACAAGATATTCAAACGGCCCTAGAATGGCTTAAACAAGCACTGGATCATGGTGTTATTGAGGCCCAAAATCTTAGCGTAGATATTTGTCGAGAAAGAGATTATGCACAATTATCTTCATCCCAGTTATTAACGAAAGCGGAAACCGGTGATGCCCAAGCACAATACCTACTAGGGTTAAATTACTATCAAGGTGAAGAGGTTGAAAAAGAAATTGAAACGGCTCTACTGTGGTTTCAGCAGGCGGAAATTCAAGGTGTTCTTGCAGCACAACCTTTTATTGCCAAGATTCAAAAAGACTATGAGCAATTATCCCTAGCAGAATTATTCATGAGGGCCAAAAAAGGTGAAGCTCAAGCACAATACTTATTAGGCTTGAGATATTATGAAGGCGAGGAAGTCAAAAAAGATATTTCTATGGCTTTAGAATGGCTTGGGCAAGCGGTAGAACAAGGTATTATTGAAGCGCAAAATCTTAGCGTAGATATTTCTCAACAAAGAGATTATGAACAATTATCTTTACCTCAGTTATTAACGAAAGCGGAAAACGGTGAAGCCCATGCACAATACTTATTAGGGTTAAAGCACTATCAAGACGAAGGGGTTAATAGAGACATTGAAACTGCTTTACTGTGGTTTCAGCAGGCGGAAGCTCAAGGTATTATTGAAGCACAACCTTTTATTGTAAAGATTCGCAAAGAGTATGAGCAATTATCCCTAGCAAAATTGCTTATAATGGCTGAAAAAGGTGAAGGCCAAGCACAATATTTATTAGGATTAAGGTATTATGAAGGTAAGGAAGTAAAAAAAGATATTCGGACGGCTTTAAAGTGGCTTGAGCAAGCAGTAGATCAAGGTGTTCTTGAAGCGCAAAACCTCATTACCAAAATTCAAAAAGAATTAACCGGACTATTCATAAGGGCGGCAAATGGGGAAGCTAAAGCCCAATATTTTTTAGGGTTAAAGTATTATGAAGGTGATGAAGTCAAAAAAGATATTCAGACGGCTTTAGAATGGCTTGAACAAGCGGCTGCTAAAGGTATGACTGAAGCACAAACTTTTCTGGTAAAGATTCAAAAAGAGTATGATCAGCTATCCTCTGCAACATTATTCATGAGGGCTGAAGAAGGTGATGCCCAAGCACAGTACTCACTAGGCTTCAAATATTATAAGGGGCAAGATGTTGAAAAAGACAATCACCAAGCTTTACATTGGCTTTACTTAGCTGCTGAACAAGGGGTAACTGAAGCACAAAACTTGCTTATTAAAATTCAAAAGGAGCATAAGCAATTATCCTCAAATGAATTATTATTAATGAGAGCCAAAAAAGGCGAAGCCCAAGCGCAATACTTACTAGGTTTGGAATATTATAAAGGGCAAAGCTTTGAAAAAGATAGTAACCAAGCTTTACATTGGCTTTACTTAGCAGCCGAGCAAGGGTTAACTGAAGCACAAAATTTGCTTATCGAAATAGATCGTGAACAAGAACTTTATCCAAGCTTATTTGATAATGCGGTAGAACAAGCTTTGCAAAGGGAACGCGAAATATTTCCATTCAAAACCAATATTTTTGCTGAATTTCGTGATAAAGCCGACATGCAAAGATATTATGAAGGTCGTTTCCAACTAGGGATGGAGTTCTATCAAAAAGCGCAATTTGCAAAAGCGAAGCCGTATTTTTTAGAAGCGGCTCAACAAGGAAATGCAAAAGCACAATATCGGTTAGCGCACATGTATATGAACGGCGATGGTGTACATCAAAACGTACAAAAAGCTGAATATTGGTTGCGGCAAGCGAGGGATAACTAAAAACTCAACAACGGAAAAATTTATGGTTCAGTAAGTACCGAAGCACAAGTTTTCAGATATTTATCGATATGCCAATATAGAAGGGGCAACCATAAAGGATTGCCCCTACATAAAATGACGATTCGTAGGGGCAATCCCTTGTGGTTGCCCTTTCGCTAATGCAGCAACCAAAACCCAAGTAAAAAACCGATTACGATTAAATTGACCAGTCCACCGAGAATGACAAAAATATCAAAGCCATTTAGGTGTTGCCACCAATTGGCTTTGACGATTTTACGGTTAAATATTTCCATCATTCTTTACTTTTTGTACTCAAAATTAACGGTAGTAGCACCACCAGCCGTAACTTCAACCTTCTTCTTTTTCTTCGCCTTCAAAGTCCCATGCCAAGTTTTTACCGTGTACTTACCGGGGGGAATGTCTTTGATTTCGTATTTACCGTTTTGGTCAACAACGGCGAAGTAGGGATTTCTAGCCACAAACACGAAACTGTGCATGAAATCATGCTGATCGCACTCAACCTTCATGCCGGCTCCTTTTTTGAGCTTGACTTTCTTTGTTATTGAACCGGGTTTCGGTTGACTGACGTTGATTTTGCCCTTTCTTACCTTACCAATGAGTTCGTAAGTGTGGATGTTATGAGCCACTTTGTCAGAATTTACCGCCGTGAGATTGCCTTTGTTTGCCATCACGGTTAAAAACGGCAGAAATTCACAACCCTTCTGATTAACCTCGGTATCTTTAACGCCTTTGGGCCAAGCTTTACCCTTTTTCACTTTCTTTAGGTAAACCACGGCATTGTTGAGTGCGCCATCATTGACTCTCACGTAATCGACTTCACGGATACCGGTACCACAGGTGTCAGTATCCTTAGTGATGGTGTATGTTTTTGGGGCTGGATCTTTACCCGTAAAGGTGATTTGACCGCTGATAGTACCACCATTTGTGACTTCTACCTCTTGGTATTTAGCAGCGGTAACGTTGCTTGGTAGGAATAGAGCCGCAGCCATAACCGAACTAAGAACGACAGAAAGAGTTTTTTTCATAAATGTATGTTTCCTATAATTAATACCTTCGCCAATGCCAGAATTTGTTGTTTCGGGAATGAGGTACGATTTCCCGAAACCCTGATATTACTTAGGTTTCGGGAAATCCGCTACGCTCCATTCCCGAAACAACCATCAAATTGGCGAAGGTATTGTATAATACTAATTAACAATTAAACAAAAAATTTGCCTGACGGGGTTACAAACAGGGTATTAAATAAATCCGATTTTTTGCAAAAATCGGATTTCTCGCCTTATTAATAACTACAAATTAACAATTAAACAAAAAGTTCCTCAAGCATGTAAATTACAAAACGCCGGTGGCTACTATCTGGCACACTTTCAAGCTTTTTCAGTAAGTTAGTAGCACTCTGTGCAATATCTAACCGACGCAAAGCACGCCCCATATCACGGGCTTGGGCACCGGCATCTGCAAACGCTGCTTCAATAATCGCATCCAACGCATCTGGGCAGCGTAATGTTGCCAAAGCTTCAGCCGCTGCTTGACGCACAATAGCCAACTTATCATGCAATAATTCCATAAATTGTGCAATAATTTTATCCACCTCTACAGCATCAAGCGAATCGGAGTTGGTTAAAATAAGCGTTGTTAATGATTGAATCGTCTGGGCACGCACATTAGCATTTTCATCCAGCATAAGGGGGAACAACACCGGTATTGTTGTTTCATTGCCTAATGCACCTAAAGTACGCGCACAAGCCAACCGCAATTCATTGTCTCCAATATTAAGATGGGTTACTAAACTACCAAAAGCATTTGCCAATTCTGTAATGTGAGGTGAACGGCTCGCTATGAGCCCCAACGAATTAGCAGCCTCCCGCCGTAAAACCATATCATCATCATTGAGCACCGAAATCAACGCCTTCACAGCCTCGACTGAGTCACTATCGCCCAACATACGGGCACTCAAATAACGTACATCGGTGGCAACATCAACTTTTTTCCGAACAAATAAACGTTCACCCAAATCAATATTTTCCTGAGCAATATCTAAATATTCTTGGACTTCCGCAGAAAGTTTTTCTGAATCTGGGGATAATTCGGTAGCATCGCTTTGTTCATCCATTGATAAAGTGGCTTCCACATTATCCATAGCAATAGCCTCAAGGGTAGACATTGCCGAACGTCGTGTTGAACCATCACTCTCCGATTTAACCGCCACCGCAGTTTCAACCGGTTTCGGAGTCACGACTTCAGCCGATTGCTTCGTGGCACTTTCAACCGTCTCCTTTTCCTTTTTATCTTTTATCCCAGCACCGTTTCCCTTCAAAGCCGCAATTATTATTTCCAACGGGCTTGATGATGATATGGCTGACTTTTCTAACTGCATCAAAGCATTCAAAGCCGCCAAGCGAACCGATTGTACTTCATCTTTTATTGCCCAACTAAGAATTCCAATTACCTCAAGATTTCCTAATATTCCAAGTGCCGCTGCAACAGTGCTTCGTAACCCAGTATCACGTTCTTGATCAGAAAGTATTTGTAGCAATGTTGGTAAAATAGTATTGTCGCCAAGCCGAGCCAGTAAAGTAGACGCTGCCGCTATCACCGTATCATCTTGATCATTAAGGCATTGCCGAATTTGAGCCAACATCTCTGGGGGCAAATTTTCATTATTGCTCAAAGCATTAAGTGCCACCACCCGTACCGCTGGGCTAGAATCGGTGAGCAAAGGTGCGAATTTGTCTCCCATCATTTCGGCATTATCCGGATTCCCCGAAAAATTCTTCGTGACTTCAACAACCGCACGTCGCATCAAAGGATCGGGATCCTTGAGAAACTGGAACATTATATCTATATACGGCTCAGCCCCCAATTTTCCGAGCGCATCAATAGCGGCAACGCGCACATAAGAATCCTTATCCATCATTGCCCGCGCCAATGCTTTGCGTGCCTCTGTTCCCTTAGACAAACCTAAAGCCATAGCAGCGCGGCGCCGTTCCTTTGGCGTACCATCAGTGAGGCGTTGAATCAAAATTGTTTCACCCTCACCGCTAATCCGTGCTAAAGCAGTTAAAATTTCGCTTTCAATATCTTGAGTTTCCTCATCCGCCAACATGGCTTTCAACACTGGTACCGCATCAGTGGTACGCATTTTTCCCAAAGCTTCCACCGCCTTGAGTTGCATATCCCACCAATCATTCCATTCATTAGCATTGTCCAAAACAATATTTTCGGGACAACTTTTCGCAATTTCTAGTAATGGCGCAATTACATCGACACCACCTATTTTGCCCAGTGCTTCAACAACAGCGGTTTTAACTTCGCCATTAGGATCATATTGTAGTGAATCTTTAAGAGCCGCAATAGCAGTAGTGTCTCCAATTCGCCCTAATGCTTCGGCTGCGTCAATGCAAACATCGATGTCTTCATCCCGTAAACATTGAATTAATCTGGGTGTTGCCAGTGTGTCTCTTAAAATGCCTAAAGTTCTGACAGCGTAACAACGATCCACCTCATCACCAGTGGTGGTAAGTTTACATAAAGTTTCTATTACTTGTTTTTGATCAGCCATTGATTGTATAACTACAAGGATTGTTTATAAGAAAGGATTTAACCGCAACTACCGGGATTGTTTATCAATACCTTCGCCAATCTCAAAATTTGTTGTTTCGGGAATGAGGTACGATTTCCCGAAACCCAAGTAACGCAAAGGTTTCGGGAAATCCGCTTCGCTCCATTCCCGAAACAACTATCTAATTGGCGAAGGTATTGTTTATAATAAGGGATTTAATAGCAACTACAAGGATTATTTATAAGAAAGGAATGTAGGGTGGGTAGGAACTTCGTTGCACCCATTTTTTCAATGTATTTTCAACGTAACTGATAAACCAATGTGAACTTCGTTCTCCAATTTAACCAAAATCAGTTAGTATATTAATGCCCACACTGTTGTTCACATGGCATACCATCTCCGTCGCCATCTATTTTTATGTTTGGACAATTACGCAAATAATATCTGGCTTCTTCACAAGAATCCATTTCTGAACAATGAACTTTACCGGCACAATGATACTGTTGAGATTGAGATGAAAACTCTGGGGTTTCAATCTGGGGAACTTCAATCTTGGGAGGCGGCGATGAAATTCTAATCTTAGAAATTCCGTAAACGAAAATAAGGAATACCATAAATACCCCTATCATTTTTTTCCAGAATGAAATTTGTGCTGGTTTTCTTGACAACCGTTTTGGTTTTTTCGCGTTAGTTGAAACACTATGGTTTCTTGGTTTAAATTTATTCGCTTTTGTTGCAATGCTATTTTGAGATTTCACGCCTTCAATAGTCGCATTGTAAGCTCTATATTTACCTTTCTTACTTGACGTGGTTTTTAAGTGGTAATAAATAATATCACCAACTTTAGGGTGACGACTGATTTTGCCAAACGCGCTTATGTGAATAAATATATTTTCACCACAATTTTCTGGCTGTATAAAACCAAATCCCTTTTCATCCTTCCAGGTGAATAAAACACCTTTTTGTAAAGCATTTTGTGATTCGATTTTCATTTTCTTATGAACTCAGCTACATTGGTTTGTAGAGACTATCAGTTATTAATTGCCGCTTTTGGTTATACTAAGTTCCTCTAAATAATGCCAACGCTTGTTCTCGTTCCCACGCACGCGCTGGCACAATGCCATTAAGTTAAGGAATTTTATTGGAATCCAAACCTTCAGATTTGGATTATTCGGCTTAAATATCAAACACTTACAAATATAAAGGTTTGGATCCCAATGCTTAACTTAATGGTAGTGACGCGCCGGCACTCATCGTTGTACACAAGTCAAAATGATAGGAATTGTAGGGTGGATAAAGCGGAGCGTATCCACCAAATCTCAGCAAAAGGTGGATACGCTATCGCTTTATCCACCCTACACAATATCTTTATATTTAAACTATTTAAATACTTATGTAGATGAGCGTACCGGCGTGGGAACCAGAAAAGTTTGTATGATTGCATTGTTCCCCAAATACAATACCTTCGCCAATTATTTAGCAAATAAAAGGGTTATTATGTAATATTGCTTAAATTTCAACCGCTTATCGTATTCTTGAACCCAATCAATCTCATTTTGAATTTTGTTGATTTTTAAACGTTTTTCAAATAATTGAGTATTATACTCAAGCTTTTGGCGAAGGTATTGAAAATACGGAAAGGATATAAATTCAATTAATAAAATCCATTCTGAATTTATGGAAAGGTAATCTTTATGTTAGTTTCCGAAAATGTCACTTCGCCTTTATATTTTCGTCGTTGACGAGCAGGTGGATTAGTTATAATTTTTCCTTCCTTTTCAAGTTCTAACAGAGCACTTTTATAATTCTCTTTGATATAACGAGTACCAATGTGATGTTGTTCATAGACTTCTTTTCTAGTCATTGTGCGACCAGCAAATTTCTTTAACAACTGCTCTTTTAAAGTATCAATGGGACATAAAAGTGAAGGCTGACTGTCATTAATACTAGGATTATACTCAAAAGAAGGCACGCTTTGTTCAGCCCAAGAACTTTCTTTAGCCATAATTTCTTTCATAATTTCGTATCCTCTAACATGTTTACTCACGAAAATAATGTAATGGCTAGTTCGGTTAGCACTAATATGTTTGAAACAAAAGGGTAAAACATATTTTCCACCCATTTCTTTCAGTGCCTGTTCCATTGCTTCCATAATGAGCAATTCTTTTTTATTAGAGGGCGATGATAAAATTTTCATACGAAGCTCTTTTACTCGTTCTTCGCCAAAAAGAGCATTCATATGTTCTTCTATTTTTGGATTTGTTAGTCCAGCACTAATGCGATTATAATTGAAGAAAAAGATACAATCACATCCCCAATTTTTTAGTACCGAATTAATGAGACGGAGCGAAAGTCCTTTATAACCCCAAGGATCGATAAAAAACAGCGTTGGTATCAAATGTTTTTCTTCAAATGTATGAACTATATCTTCACCAACTTCTTTATTCAAAATAGAGGGTTTATGTTTCAGTAGCTCTATATTTGGAATTGAATCAATTGCTTTTTTCAAGGATTCCGAATGATTTGGGTCAGCATCATTAAATATGGTTACTAACATTTCTTTCATATCCTTATCTTGAATAGCTGTTTCTAAAACAAGGATAGGTGTGGATTTTTTTCCATTTTTATAACGCCCAGTACCTGAAAAAAGATCAATATATAAAATCTTATTGCTCCTTCTTTTAGCCCACGGAATAATTGTCTTAGCCCAAGCCCAAATATACTTTTTCACGATTCTTGCCTTAATTTGGGACTGTTCTTTAGATTCGTCAAAAAAGGAGTCATTCTTCTTTTTGACGTTTCTGGTTTTATGAGGTTGTTCTTTTGATTCCTTAAAAAGAGAGTAATTCTTCATATTTTTCTAGTTCATTATTTGATTTCATCAGGTAGGAATGCAAATCAGACATGCAACTCCAATAACTTGCATCGTATTAGATGTCAGTTATTGTTTTATCGTTTTTGTTCCGGAATTTTGCAATAGGTTTAAAGGATAGTTACGCATTACCATGCGGTTAAAAAACTCAGTTTTTTTAAACGGAGTTTCTTATCTTACCTTATCCATTAACCATAAATAGGCATTTGATAAGGCATTTCATCAAATAGAGCACCGTTAAGTTGGCGACCATTTTGTTTTTTAGAGCCTTTTTTACCATTAGCTCCCCAAGTACCCCATTGCTTAAAGAAAAATTTAACCCCCGATTGCTGACATTGTTTTTGGATATTCTCTACCCATTTTTTTTTCATTTGCCTCGCTTGTTGCCCAGATTCACCACCCACAATAATCCAATGGATTCCGTTCAAGTTAATTGCACCTAAATTTTCTAAAAGTGGTTCAATAGAAAGGAAACGAGTTTTCACGTCAATCCGTCTTAAATAGTTGATACGTGGTAGCCCGTATTTTTTATCTTCAACTGTCACACCTAGCCAAGCATTTTGGGGAACTTGACGAGTTCTAAAAAATTCTTCCATGCGTTTGGCGCGTTTAGTCAAAATTTGAAATTCGTGTTGAGTGGCTTGTGTTATCACCTTAAAAACATTTTCTATAAATGAATCAGGAATGTCTTCATGGAATAAATCACTCATTGAATTAACAAAATAAATGGTAGGCTTTTTTCTTTTGAGTGGTTGTTCTAAACGTTCGGGAAGAATGGTTAAATCAAAGCCATTTTCGTAACCTCTGACTCCCATAGCCTGCAAACGTTTTGCCATCTTTTCTGCATAGCAGTGTTTGCATCCGGATGAAATTTTGGTACATCCCGTGGTTGGATTCCATGTATTTTGTGTCCATTCAATTTTGCTTTTCTGTGACATAGCTTGCCTCATTTTAATTTAACAACGGTTCTATCACAATGGATTATCCCCAGCTACGATTATAATCTGACATTACCAATTTAAATCGTTATAGTATTTATCAATACCTTCGCCAATGTCAAAAATTTGTGGTTTCGGGAATGAGGTACGATTTCCCGAAACTCCGATATTACTGGGTTTCGGGAAATCCGCTTCGCGCAATGAACGAAACAAATATCAAATTGGCGAAGGTATTGATTTATTGTGTCGCTAAAGAATTCGTCATTATAACAATTGGCTGAAAAAAATCACTAAAAAAATTTCCCCACAATCAATATATCCTGAGCCGTTGGATTATACAACTGATAAACCAATTGTTCAATCTGTTTATCAGTCGCCTCAATTCGCTGTTGGAGGATATTTTTCACGCGCACAAAGCTAAAGCTTTGTATTCCATCAGACAAAATAAAATTGACAGTGTACTATCAGTTATTAATTGCGATTTTCAATTGTACTAAGTTCCTCTAAATAATGCCAACGCTTGTAAACAACGCTCTCGGTGTAGTTCGCCGGTGTCGGGTTCGAAGGTACAGTTTGGTATTTTTAAGCCATATTGGGCTCCTTGACTTTCAGCAACTAATATCCACAGGCATAATTGTGATAGGGCGGCTTCAATATTATTTAATGTACGAACATCGTCCCATGTTAGCCATACTTGGGCAGCACTCATACCGCCAAATTGTTTAATCATTAATCCTTGCTCGCGGGCAACGGCTTTCCAGTCAATATGGCGGGGAGAGTCGCCGAGTTTATAGTCGCGATAACCGATAAAATCTTCACCGCCTCCATCATGGGGGCTGCCTTCTCCAACATTTTCTGATTGTTGATTTAATGGTAAGGTTTTATATCCAAGTGGTTGGGGGTAAACCATCGTTACTATGTCAAAGTGTACATATGCCCAAGCATAAAAAAGTCCTAATGGAAAACGAGTGCTTACTTTAACTCGCCCGAGAGAAATCCGTCCGCGTCGTGTGGCAAGAACTGGAAAATTTATATTTATACGTTGATTCGCCGGTATGTCTATCGTCGTGGATGAATTTTGGTGGTGTGATGATTCGTGTTGCCAAACAAGGACATGGCGAGCTATTTGGCCGCGATTATCTAACCATAATTGAAATTGTGCCGTTTCAAATGCAAATACCGGGGCAACTTTGCCTACCTCTATGCGTAACCCCAATAAGGTACGGTGAGTGTGCAAAATGGAGACAATTGCCATGCTGGCAAGTAAAAAAGTTAGCATATAACCCATGCTGTTATTATAATTCATGGAGCCGAATAGCATGACTAACAACACTAGCCCAAACAAGCCGCCGGATTGGGTGGGAATAATAAATATTTGGTGGCGTTTAAGTACGAGAGGACTTGATTGTATCGTGGTAGGGCGAATTGAAAAAAGTTTTCGCCAACCGGTGAGGTTGATGGCTGATAATTGTGCAGGGTTCATTGGAAAGTTTATTAAGTAGATAGGAAAGGCAAAGGAGTATAATAGTGTTAAATTTGAAACAATTTTGCGGCTTTTTTTCGGCACCCTTCAAAAGTAGTTGACAGTTGTTTCGGGAATGGAGCGGATTTCCCGAAACCCACATTTGGCTTTCGTTTCGGGAAATCCACTTCGTTCCATTCCCGAAACAACTGTTCACTACTTTTATAGGGATATGAAGGGTGGCTTTTTTTCCGCCGATTTTTAGGCATCGGGCTAGAAATCCGATTTTTTGCAAAAATCGGATTTCTTTAATGCCATCAAGAGTACCTGATTTTTCTAATGGAACAAAACTAGGGTGAAAAATACAAAGCAAAACCACGTCAGATTTAACACCCTAGGGTTAGGCTTATTAATTTATTTTCCAGCAATTGGTTGAAGCTTTACTTCTTGTTTTTTAATGATGATGGCTTGTTTTTCCGAAAATTTCAATAAATTTAACTGCTTGAAAATATTAAATATTTAATTTGCATGTTTCCAGTAATAACCTTTGGCAGCTCTCGACCAGCCTCCTTAAAATAGATATACTTAAAATTCATTTATTTTGAGGGTACGAACATGACTGAAGGTATTTTTGGCATATGGAATCCAACCCCAAACACTTTGAAATGTTTTGAAGTGATGGGCGATGTCTTAGCAAAAGATAATACTCAGCTCGAATTGGGGATATATACTCGAAGAGATGGTGGTATTCAATCTCAGTATTGCTTCGATATGCAGAGGTTATTAAGCGATTGGCAGAAGCAGCCCCTCGGTGATTTGAGTATCGCTTTTTTCCGCTCAACCCCAATTGGTTCGGTAGACTTGAGCCATCTGATACCAAGATATTCAATTGGGAACATTGCGGTAACGTACCTTGGCTTTATCTACAATCTCCCACAAATACAGGATAAATTAACTTGTTATGGGTATCAGTTTGATGATAATACCAGAAATGTGGCGGAAACTCTCTGTTATCTGCTTGACCATTATTTGGAGTTTAATTGTCTGTCGCCGGTTGAGGCGATGCAAGTTATGATGAGAGAGTTGAAGGGGAGTTTTGCCTTCATGGCATTAGTTGCGGGAGGCAAATGGTTGCTGGTTGGAAGTCGTGATTATCCATTGGCGATTGGCAAGAATAACCGGACGGTTTACTTCGCGACAGATACTGAAATTTTGGCTCACTTTTCAAAGTCAAAGTTTTTAATCTCCAAGAAGACAAAACCTTCGATATTCTGTGCGACATCGTTTCAAAAAGAGATTCTTTTGCCAGTTTCCTAAGTAATGAACCATAAATTTTCAGTACTTGATGATCAAGTTTTGAAAATTTTGGCTTGGAGTCCAAATATCATTGTAAATTTTCACTCTGATTTTGTTCCACCGATTTCATCGGTGGCTATTCACATTTAACCCCTTCGGGGTTTCCTCATCTTCGCAAATTCATAACACCAAAGGTGTAAAACGTAAATAGCCATAGGTGAAACCTATGGAACTTTGGAGTGAAGAAACCGGTTGCAAACCGGTTTCCGCGCCGCTATAATAATTAATCCCGACAATTCTAATAAAGGATAACTATAAGCAACTACAAGGATTGTTTTTAATAATGGATTTGTTGCGGCTCGGGTTTTGTAACCGGGGGGTGTTAAATTGATACTCAAAAGTTTAAGAGTCTTTCTACCACCAAATTGAGTTGAGTACAACGAATTTTCTAAGGAATGGACACGAAATAAGTCCCCATTTTGTTTCGGGAATGGAGCGGAGCGGATTTCCCGAAACAACTCAAAACCGGGAAATTATTTCATGAGCATTCCTAACCTGACCTACTTGGCTTTGTCGGGTTACGTTTTTTGGCGGTGCCAAAAAATCTAACCCGACCTACTTGGCTACTTGGCTTGGCTTTGTCGGGTTACGTTTTTTGGCGGTGCCAAAAAATCTAACCCGACCTACTTGGCTTATATTCTCACAAATTTGAAGTAGTGATGATTTGCATCTTGTTATGGATGTGATATAGTAACCGACGAGTGGAGTCACTGCCATTAAGTTAAGTCTTGGAGTCCAAACCTTTAGATTTGGAAGTGTTTGATTCTAAACGGCATAGTCCAAATTCTTTGGGTTTGAATTCCAAGAAATCTTGGAGTCCAAACCTTTAGATTTGGAAGTGTTTGATTCTTTTGGTTTGGATTCCAATAAATGTTCCTTATGTATGAGCGGCTTGAATTTATTAACAAGGAGATTAATGTGTCACCTTTAGTTTTAAATCGGTTTGTCCGAGTAGGTGGTTTTTTCGTTGGGATTTTTGTCTTGTTTTTGGGCTTGAATTCGTGTTC
>Ga0233403_10000865_pt1 | contig 14556 bp, 16 predicted proteins | sample Na_oxic_1_MG_FD_179866 | JGI IMG/M metagenome (GOLD analysis project Ga0233403, IMG submission 179866) | Seawater microbial communities from Saanich Inlet, British Columbia, Canada - Na_oxic_1_MG | ecosystem: Environmental > Aquatic > Marine > Inlet | place: Canada: British Columbia | collected...
AGAATTGAGTGATAACATTGCCCCTATTTTAACCGCCAGAACTCAAGCTTTGGCTGAAAAAACTCAGTCTGAACAGCTATTAGCTTTAGATATCTATCCTTCGCAACTTGAATTGCTCACACAAGTCGCTGAAAAATTACCACGGAAAAATACCACTTTAATAGAATGGTTCTACCAAACGGGAGAGTTACGTTTTACCGTCGAAACCGATAAACTTGATCCGACTTTTTATGTGAAAACATTTCAAAAGAACCCTTTATTCAAAGATGTCAATGCTAAACCAGGCATCGGGCGCGCTGCTCACCGAATGACTATCAGTATGCAATTTAATTAATAATGTCTAAAAGCTTGTCTAAAACTTTTTCTTTACTGGTTACAGAACTCAGAAAAAATACCCGCCTACGTGCTGGGCTATGGTTCATTATTGGGTTATTATTGAGTTATATTACTCTCTTGCTTAATGACTACCAGGGAACACTACAGCAAGCGCATCAAAATGCTATAAAGCGTTTAAATCAGTTGCAAAGCGTAGCCCATCAAACCCAATGGCTAGAACGCGCATCTCAAGCAAAAGCATTGCGAACTCAACTTGAGGTTAAATTTTGGCACGCTAATACACAGGGTTTAGCACAAGCCACTTTTCAAAAATGGCTTGATACCCAAGTTAATAGCGCAAAAATGAAAAAAGCCAATTTACGCATACAATCCACATTTGCATTACCAAAACAGCCTAATATTTGGAAAATCACAGCTCGATTAGACGCGAGTTTTACGAGGCAAAGTTTACATCAATTACTTCTAGCTATGGCTAAACATCCCCAATTTATTGTGACGGAACGCTTACAAATTCGTAATCAAAATAGAATAGCGCGGTTTACGCTGATTGTGAGTGCTTATTTTCAGGGAAAAGAAGCATAATCCGTTTGTCAATTCGTCACTTTTTGGAAACCCAATTTTTGAAAAAACTTGTTTTTTTGACGCTATAAGCGCGTTCAGTATAAATTGATATACATACTATCTATAATTTTTGGACTTTTTTTTAAACTGTTGGTGGGCAAAAAAAGACTTGCCCACCCTACATAACTACATAACATGCCATATTTTAGCCGTTTAAAGTATAACTGACAACTGATAACTGAAAAAAAATGATACGAACTTTTTTGCTATTCACTTTACTCGCTGGATTAACCGGAACAATCGCTGTTTGGCAAATCCAGATACCCGATGCAGGAGAAACCACGTCTGATCAAGATGATACCTGGCAATTACCCCATAAACCACAAGCACCTAATTATTCAAAATCTTATAATAGACTCCGCAAACTCAATCCTTGGAATACAACAGAGGATGGCGATAAAAAAACAGGTACTTCAAGCAAATCTTCACGTCGAAAAAGCAAGAAAAAGCAAAAATGGAAATTTGTGGGAATCGTCAAAAAGGGTAATCAACGCTATATCTTATTATTAGAAAACAAAAAGATTACCCAATATGCTGTAAAAAGCTCTTTACCTAACGGCGATCAGCTAGTTAAAATACATAATGATTCTATTGAAATTATGCAAGATGATAAAGTTGAGGTGATGCATTTGTATAAAAAAAAGTAGCGATGTTTCAGAAAAAAACTGACAGGTTTACTTCGTTATTTCGTTTCAAAAACCTGTCAAGTTTATACCACTACCTGTTCTACAAAAAAATTATGCCCTTAAACTTATCAAACCATGACAATCAATGGATGCGTCATGCCCTACGTTTGGCAAAATTGGCTGCCACCCAAGGCGAAATTCCCGTCGGTGCTATTATAGTACAAGGGGAACAGTGTATCGCAGAAGGTTGGAATCAGCCTATTATAAATCATGATCCGACTGCTCATGCAGAAATAATGGCATTACGCAAGGCTGCCTACCATCTCAAGAATTATCGCCTAATTGATACCACTTTATATGTTACCCTTGAGCCTTGTGTCATGTGTGCCGGGGCGATTATTCATGCGCGGGTTAAGCGCGTTGTTTTTGGGGCTTATGATAAAAAAGCGGGAGCGGCTGGAAGTCGTTTTGACATTTTAAGAGATACTCGCCACAATCACCAAGTTGAATGTGTTAGCGGTGTTTTAGCAGATGAATGTGGGAAATGTTTAAGCGATTTTTTTAGGCAGGAAACGTAAAGATGTAAATGTAAAGAAATCCGATTTTTTGAAAAAATCAGATTTCTTTCTACTGGCTCTAATTTAATGGCATTGATGCTATGCTTGCTATGTTTTGAACTCAAAAACTTGCCCCATTTGTGAAGTTTCCAATGTTGAAAGAACGCTTGGTATTAGTGGTTGCAATGTTTCAAGTTTGTTGTCTTTTGCATTCAATACGACTATAACGAGCTGTATCGTTTTTAAATTTTGTTGATACCGCAGATTATTATCAATAGTTATAAAAACATCAAAGTGAGCTTCTGCCAAATTAAGTAAGGCACCATTTTTAATACCAGCCCACCCCATTTCTGGCACCGTATTCACTTCATAACCAACCAAATCACGTTTAAGTTTTTTGGGCAAACATTCATCAAGCAACAGCTTCATAAGCACCTACCAATAATATCTGTTTTAAAAATCTCAAGACACCCTGAGCATGGGTGCGTTGAACAGTCGGAAAATCGTCCAAAAATTCATTGAGTGGATGCCCCCCTTCTAAATAATCAAGCAAGGTTTGGACTGGCACACGAGTACCTACAAATATAGGAGTTCCACTTAAAATATCTGGATCGTGTGTAACAAATTTATTTTTAAGCATTATAATTTATTCCTTCAAGTTGTCAAATAAATAACTTTCAAAAAATATAGTCATTAAAAATATAGACATTTGTGGATATACTTTAAACGTTCAAGTTTGGGCGTGCAGTAGCCGCCAGTTTGTGTTTCGGATTAAATATAAAGTTCTATCAAAAATCCGATTTTTTGAAAAAATCGGATTTCTAATTAGCCATACCCACTTCATCAATTTTAAAGCGGCGCGGACAAGTACCCCGAACTGTCAGCCTTTTTTCAGGAAACAGGTGCTTGAAATCACTCACAATAGAAAGCTCTTTCTTGAGGTAGATTCTAATTTCCGTCAATAAACTGATCCCGCGTACCTTTTTACACTTTAATGCCAAATAGTGACGACTACCTTGACCAAATTCTTTATCAAACTGCTTCAATAAGACTTTTCGGTTAACATATCTACCTACATTTTTTGCCACATATTGGCTGAAACGTGTTTTCGAGAACAATTCAACCAATTGATTGGATACCACATAATAATCATTCTCGGATAATCCCGAACAGCTTCCATGCTTATACCACTCATGGCGTTGCAGACAAGAAATGTAACCTGGCATAAACTGGCTCAATTGTTCCCGCACCTGCTTAGACAAATCTAATTTGGGCAGATTACACCACCGTTTCCTCTTATATTGCTTAATGAGAGATTTAGACATTTGGCAATATTCATAAGTATGACGCTTATCACCTTGGACATTGGGCCATAACCCATGCAAAGTGAAGTGCTCAGCATAAAATTGTCCTTCATGTTGAGATTGGCATTCCAGTTTATTGGGCTTTGACTCACAAAATGCCGACTGCCAACTTAATGCCAAAGTGTAGTAATCAAATTCGCCTTTGATAAACGTATCAGCTTGCAAGGGTAAACCAAGTTGGCATAACAGTACAATCGGAATAATTAATCGGAATAAATTTTTCATTTGGAGATTCCTCTTAGAGTAACGACAAAGACCTGACAGGTTTCTAAAACCTGTCAGGTCTCGACATAAATTAGAGTAACGACAAAGACCTGTGTTGAGTTCCTGTTTCATTTCAATCCCAAGCCCTTGAACCGCCTGGAAAACATTTCGCATCTTTGAAACGTGTGGTACCATCAACTTCTATTTTTCCCCAAGAAATATGGGTAATGTGAGGAGAGGCTATTTGTGGTCTCATAGTTTTTATCTTTTTACTTGATATTCTATTTTTTGAAGTAAAAAGGTTTAAAGAAATCCGATTTTTGGAAAAAATCGGATTTCTACTGATTCTATTACTTAAACAACTCATTCTCCGCTTGACGGATGACTTCCAGCCTATCAACTTTTTGAAATCCCCGTGGTAATTTTTGCCCCCGCCGATTCCGTTCCATAGTGTAGGCTTCAATATCACGCGCTTTGAGCGTGAGATGGCGTTTGCCAATATGGAGCGTTAAAATATCTATGCTCGGATTGAGCAAGGTGAGAGCAACCACTTTTTCTTTCTCTTTTTGACTTTTAGCGGGAATGTTGAGGAGTTTAACACCTTTGCCCTTGGGTAAACTGGGTAATTCTGATACGGGAACAATAGATAAATAACCCGCGCTGGTGACAACCGCATAATGTTCCGTATCCGGTTCAGTAATGAGTAATGGTTGCCTTATGTTTGCGCCTTTAGGTAAAGTTAATATGGCTTTACCGGCTTTGTTTTTAGTATATAAATCCCCGAAATTAACTTTAAAGCCGTAGCCTGCATCAGAGGTTAATAAATAAGAAGTATCCTGTTCTCCTAGTAGTACATATAGGAATCCAATGCCATCCGGCGGTGTAAAACGTTTTGCTAAGGGTTCACCTTGTCCCCGTGCTGAGGGTAAGGTGTGGGCTGGAACGGAATAACTTCGTCCGGTGGCATCAAAAAAGACGGCTTGTTGATTACTGCGTCCGCGAGCAGCATCAGCAAATTCATCGCCAGCGCGATAACTTAAACTGGTGGGATCAACTTCATGGTTCTTAGCGGCGCGCGCCCAGCCTTTGGCTGATAAAACCACCGTAATGGGATCAGAGGGTACAAAGGTTGTTTCATCAAAGGCTTGCGCCTGTTCGCGTTCAACTATCGGGGAACGACGTGGATTACCATAATTTTTGACATCCGCGTTTATTTCTTTAATAATCAATGACTTAAGTTTATTTTCTGCCTGTAAAGTGTTTTCTAAAGTCTTGCGTTCTTTGCCAAGTTTCCCTTGCTCCCCCCGAATTTTCATTTCTTCCAATTTGGCAAGTTGACGGAGTTTCAATTCTAAAATCGCTTCTGCTTGCACCTCACTGAGCTTATAAGTTTTTATAAGTATCGGCTTTGGTTTATCTTCATCGCGGATAATGGAAATGATGTCATCTATATTCAAATAAGCAACCAGCAAACCTTCGAGAATATGTAAGCGTTTAAGGATCTTATCCAGGTGGTATTGCAAGCGGCGGCGCACGGTTTGATTTCGATATTCTAGCCATTCAGACAGGATAGTTTTAATATTTTTAACTTGAGGACGACCATCCAATCCAATCATATTTAAATTAACGCGAAAGCTCCTTTCTAAATCCGTCTTCGCAAATAGATGTGTCATCACGCTGTCAATATCAATACGATTAGAAGATCGGGGTATGATCACTAAACGCACTGGGTTTTCATGAGCAGACTCATCGCGCACATCTTCTACCAGGGGCAATTTTTTGGCGGTCATTTGCGCCGCAATTTGAGTGATAATTTTACTGCCTGATGTTTGATGAGGTAGTGCCGTAATAATAATATCGCCATTTTCAGAAGTATAAGTTGCTCGCATCCGAATGGAGCCGTTGCCAGTTTCATATATTTTTAATAAATCAGCCGGCGGGGTGATAATTTCCGCTTCGGTGGGATAATCGGGGGCTGGTATCAGGGCGCGTAAGTCCGCAACACTGGCTTCTGGGTGTTTTAATAGGTGAATACAAGCAGCGGCAACTTCTGTCAAATTATGCGGTGGAATATCGGTTGCCATACCAACCGCAATTCCACTAGCACCATTAAGCAGAATATTAGGCAAACGGGCTGGTAATAAAACAGGCTCTTGCATAGTGGCATCAAAATTAGGTTGCCAATCCACCGTGCCTTGCCCTAATTCGCTCAATAATAAATCGCTAAACGCTGCTAAACGCGATTCGGTATAACGCATAGCGGCAAAAGATTTCGGATCATCATTTGATCCCCAATTGCCCTGCCCATCTATTAATGGATAGCGATAAGAAAAAGGCTGCGCCATTAAAACCATCGCTTCATAACATGCCATATCGCCATGTGGGTGGAGACGACCTAAAGTTTCCCCTACCGTCCGTGCGGATTTTTTATATTTGCTACTAGCTTTAAGCCCTAAATTCGCCATAGCATAGATAATACGCCGCTGTACCGGTTTTAAACCATCGCCGATATGAGGCAAAGCCCGATCTAAAATGACATACATGGCGTATTCAAGATAGGCTCGTTCTGTAAAATGGTGTACTGGTTGGCGTTCTATTTCTTCGTCTGTGTGCATCATATCAGTTATCAGTTATCAGTTGTCAGTTATCAAAACCTGACAGGTTTTTAAAACCTGTCAGGTCTAAAAATTCGCTATGAGCTTTTAATTTTAAAAGACGCGCTTCACCATGATGAAATAATTGAATTTGGATATCAGGTGTGGGGGTAAATGCCTCCCCTTTTTCGGGCCATTCAATCAGGGCAATCATATTTTCTTCGAGGTAGTCGCGTATGCCTAGATATTCTAACTCTTCCGGATCGCCTAAACGATAAAAATCAAAATGGTAAATCTTATGTTCACCAATTTGATAGGGTTCAACTATGGTATAGGTAGGACTTTTTACCGTACCGGTATGTCCTAAGGCACGTAAAAATCCTCTGACTAATGTTGTTTTTCCAACACCTAAGTCTCCGCATAAGTGCAAAATGCACCGACTCTGACAGGTGTTCGCTAAATGGCTACCAAAATTTTCCATGGCGGTAGCCGTGGGGATAAGGTATTTCCCTAAACCTGACAGGTCTTCAAGACCTGTCAGGTTTTCTGAATTTATCAAAATGATCTTGCCTCAAATCTGGATTGGCATAATAACGTAACCAGGGTAATAAGTCGCTTGCTAATAAGCCACGTTCACCGTCAACGGCTGCACGATCACCTGCTTTAGCGTGTAAACAGACTCCTAAGTTTACCGCGTCATCACTATGAATACCTTGAGCTAATAAACCGGCAATTACCCCCGTGAGTACGTCGCCCATGCCACCGCAAGCCATTCCTGGATTGCCATCGGTGCAAACCTTGATTTGATGATCGTCAGTCGCACCTGCTATCAATGTACCGGCTCCTTTGAGGACACTTATGCCCCCAAAGCGTTCTTGCAATGCTTGAACTGCAGCAAATCTATTTGCTTGAATGTCATCAGTGGACATTTTTAATAAACGAGCAGCTTCTCCTGGATGAGGTGTCAACACGCTGTTATCAAAACGAAATGGTTTTTGTGCCAATAGATTGAGCGCATCTGCATCCACGACGATAGGTTTTTTTAGCTCTTTAACCGCTTCAAATAAGGTACGCGCCCAAATTGATTGACCGAGTCCTGGTCCAATGACAACTACATTGGCTTTATCTAAAAGTGGTGCAAGTTGTTCGGCAGTTTCTACTCCATGACTCATGATTTCTGGACGGGTAAGATTGAGTAGGGCAGCATGGGTTGCACGAGTTGCAACACTAACAAGTCCTGCACCTACTCTAGCAGCAGCTTCTGCTGCCAAACGCGCCGCCCCTATCATGCCGCTATCTCCGCCTATGATTAACACATGTCCAAAAGTACCTTTATGGGCAGCCCGTGGACGTTTTGTTAATAAAATACAGCCTAAGATTTCATAGTATAATCGACCGACAGTCGATTTAAGCGATTTATAAGTTTCTTTTGGGACCTGTAAATCATTAAAATAGAGTTCACCACAGTAAGTCGGTCCTTCACCGGTCAATAAACCTTGCTTTAAACCAATAAAGCTCACAGTCGCCTCGGCTCGAACAGCGACACCTAAAACGCTACCCGTATCAGCTTGTAAACCAGAAGGTATATCTATCGACAATACAGGACGACCGAAAAGATTAATAGTTTCAATCACCTCTCGCCAAATACCCGATACTTCACGGTCAAGCCCTGTACCAAATAAAGCATCCACGATGACATCAACCTGAATATCAATAAATAGTTCATGCGTAAACGCGAGTGGCATCAAACCGACTTTGAGCATAGATTCAAACGCAGTACGTGCGTCACCTTTAAGCTTTTCCGTGTTTCCCACTTGTAATACTATCGTATGATAACCGGCTAAATGAGCCAATCGTGCCAAGACATAACCGTCTCCAGCATTATTGCCAATACCACATAAAACGGCGATGCCCTCTGCTTTGGACCAACGAGATTTTAAAATATCAAAACACGCACTGCCAGCACGTTCCATTAAACAAATGCCTGGGATAGATAACTTTTCAATGGCATATTTGTCAAGTTCACGTACCTGACTTGCATTATATAAATCCAGGGGAAGAAAATCTTTATCCATTTTTTTCAGCTTTTTCAGCCATCTATTATTTAATTATTTGAAGAAATTTTTTGGAAAAATCGGATTTCTAAACACTGAAGAAATCAGATTTTTTGGAAAAATCAGATTTCTAATAACCATTAACCATTAAAAAATGTTGACGATAGTATTTAAGTTCTTCAATAGATTCATAAATATCATTCAGGGCAAGATGTTTAGATTCTTTTTTAAATTTTGCAAGCCCAGGCAACCAACGTTGTGCTAATTCTTTTAGGGTGCTGACATCAATATAGCGATAATGAAAATATTTTTCTAATTCAGGCATATAGTGATATAAAAATTGCCGATCTTGACCAACAGAGTTACCACAGATAGGTGAAGCATCCTGGGGGACATGTTTTTGCAGAAATGCTAATGTAAGACGTTCAGCCGTTTTGATATCAATACCACTTTGACGTACTCGTTCTGTTAGTCCAGATTGTCCGTGGTGAGTGGTATTCCATTCATTCATCGCCTCCAGTACTTCATCGCTTTGATGAATAGCTAATACTGGTCCCTCTTCAATCACGTTAAGATTGACATCCGTCACTAACGTCGCAATTTCTATAATGCTATCGTGATGGAGATCGAGTCCTGTCATTTCTAAATCGATCCAAATTAAATGACTTGAATTTTGTGCCATAATTGTAGAGTTTTCAGTTTTTAAAGAATTGGAGGAAATTATAAAATTGAAAAAGGTTTAAGTTACTAAAATTAAGTCATCTTGTCAACATTAATAAAAAAAACCATGAAAAAATGCTTGATAAATGCATTATGCATTCTATTTTTTGTTAGTGGATGTTCCCAGGATATTCCAGGAGATACAAGGCATTCTAAAATGAGCGAACAAAATTTGCAAATCGCAACCTTTGCCGGTGGTTGTTTTTGGTGTGTAGAAGCCGGCTTTGAAAAACTCACCGGGGTACATGAGGTGATTTCCGGTTATACCGGGGGTCGTATCAAAAATCCTACCTACGAACAAGTATCGTCTGGTCAAACTGAACATGTGGAGGCAGTTCAAGTTCATTATGAGCAGGCAGTTATTTCTTATGATGCCCTGGTAGAATCTTTTTGGCATCAGATTGATCCTACCGATAATGAAGGTCAATTTGCGGATCGGGGTAAACAATATCGCCCGGTCATTTTTTACCATGATGAGCTGCAAAAGGAAATCGCTGAAAAATCACGCGCTGCTTTAGCCGTTTCAGGGCGTTTTCAAAATCAGATTATAACCGAAATTCTGTCCTTTGAAGCATTTTACCCTGCCGAAGATGCTCACCAAGATTATTACCAAAAGAATCCTTTGCGTTATCAGTTCTACCGCTACTATTCAGGGCGGGATCAATTTTTGGAAAAGACTTGGGGGAGTGCTCTTCATAAGAACTCAACTTCAGTAAAGACTCCAAAGCCAGCACGTTATGAAAAACCGTCAGATGAGGTTCTACGTCGTCAACTGACCCCGTTACAATATAAGGTAACCCAAAGCGATGCCACGGAAAAGCCATTTCAAAATGAATATTGGGATAACAAGCAAGTAGGTATCTATGTAGATATTGTTAGCGGAGAACCGCTATTTTCATCTACGGATAAATATGACTCAGGGACCGGTTGGCCCAGTTTTACCAAACCCATTACTAAGGATTATGTCGTTGAGCGTAAAGATTTTAAGCTCTTCAGGACGCGCATTGAGGTACGTAGCGAATATGGTGATTCTCATTTAGGTCATGTATTTCCTGATGGTCCTGGGGAAAGCGGACTACGCTACTGTATCAATTCTGCTGCCTTGCGCTTTATTCCAACAGAAAATTTAGCTCAGGAAGGTTATGCAGAATTTGTCACCCTGTTTGAAAAGTAAATTAAGAACGCAACAACTAAGGCAACCATAAAGGATTGCCCCTACATCATATTCGTAGGGGTAATCCCTTGTGGTTACCCTTTCACAAAATTAATGGTGGTTACCCTTTCACAAAATTAATGAACGATAACACTATTCCAACACAACTTATACAAACATTACGAACAGCAAAGCAAGTAGTCGTATTGACGGGGGCGGGTATTTCTGCCGAAAGTGGGGTACCCACTTTTCGTGATGCACAAACCGGTTTATGGGCAAAATATGATCCAATGGATTTGGCGACTCCAGAAGCCTTTCAACGCGATCCACGTTTAGTCTGGGAATGGTATACTTGGCGACGCGAATTAATTGCAAAAGCGCAACCCAATTTAGGTCATTTGGCTTTGGTAAATATGCAAACTTACTTGCCGAAATTCACTTTGATTACTCAAAATGTTGATGGATTACATCAACGCGCCGGGAGTCAGCAGGTAATCGAACTACATGGTAATCTAACTCGTAGTAAATGTGTTAATGAGCATATAGTTGATAATTGGCAAGCCGCTGATGAGCTACCCCCTCGTTGTCCTCATTGCGAACAAATTTTGCGTCCGGATGTCGTATGGTTTGGTGAATTTTTGCAGGAGCAAACACTTTATAAAGCAATGAAAACGGTTGAACAATGCGACTTGATTTTTAGCGTTGGTACTTCTAGTCTCGTGCAACCGGCAGCTTCTTTACCTTTTAGTGCCCTTGAACACGGTGCTAAATTAGTTGAAATTAATTCTGAAAGTACGCCATTAACACCGCACGTACATTTTGTTTTGTATGGAAAATCGGGTGCAATATTACCTAAGTTGGTTAATTTAACTTGGTAGATGCTAAAAAAATTTTTTCATAGAAATTAGGGCGAACACACAGGTTCGCCCCGACATACCTATCGTAGGGCTTTTAATGTTTGCCTTTATTGATTGGTATTTTTTTATTTGAAGTTGCCTTATTGAAATTTGGATGCTTCAATCCTATAATAACGTTTTGCCATATTTTGATAAAAAACTAAAAAGCTTGATTATCGTTTATTAATAAATTATCTTAATAAGCTGTTAAGTTTTTTATTTCTACAATCACCCATAACGAGGGCTTTTTATGAAAAAATTCTTAATCATCAGTAGTTTAGCACTTTCTGTCTCTTACATGAGTTCCAGCTATGCCGTTGAACCGGTGACGGTTGGGGCGGTTGCCGGCGGGGGTGCAGCAGAAGTGGCTGCCGGTGTTAGTGCGGCTGAAGCTGTAGCTATTGTAGGGGCGGCAGGTGCTGTCAGCGCAGTTGGAACAGCAGGGGCTGGCATCCTAGGTGGAGTTGGTACCGCTGTGGTGATGAATGATAAACTCTTTGCTACAGATAATGAAAATTGCACAGGAAAAGAAAAGGCATGTGAAAATGCAAAAATTGGTACCTGGACAGGCGCGGCTTTGGGGACCCTTGGTGTTGTGAGTGCATTGGCAATTGAAGGTGTAAGTGCTGCTGGTTTAGCTTCTATTGGTAGTATCATTGGTGGTGGTGCAGTAATTGGTGGTGCTACGCTAGTGGCTGCCCCTATTATTGCTGCAGCTGCTGTTGGGGGCGCAACTTACGGGTTGTTTGCCCTTCTTGGAGATGATGATGGTACCCCACCCAACGAAAAACAATAAGATGTATTTCTTGATAGACGGAATCCGGATAAATTCTTGTTTTCTGACAAATACTATTTTTAAAAAATAGTATTTGTTGTTTGATAAATAGACTGCTCCGGATAAATTTTTGTTTTCTGACAAATACTATTTCTTTAAGAAATAGTATTTGTTGCCGGTTATACTCAAGTGGTTACAAACTTAATTTTTCAATTGAAAAGGGTGGGCAATTGCTCACCTTTTTTTTTAGCCATTTTTCAGTCTAAGTGGACTACCACAAATCCCCTCTCCTATCATAAGCACATAATTCGCAATTGCTCAATTATAAAAAAACTTTAACATTGACATACATCAAATTAAGGTAAAAAACGTCATGCAAAATACAACCGATTTACCTACCAAAACATTGAAATATGATCCGATTATCTATTCCCTGGAAATGCCGAAGTATCATTTACTTCAATTTGATGCGAACAATCGGTTTGCCGGATGGGTGTTTAATTTTGGCAAAAGAAAAATTAATAGTATCAATGTCTATAATGATGAACAATTTGTGGGTAACTTTGTCGTCGATGGATTGCGTGAAGATGTTGGGGGGCATGTACCTAGTATTGCCGCTGCCAAAACCTGTGGTTTTGCTTTTGACATTAAAATAAGTAAAACTTTAAAAAAAGTGCTTTTTGAAATTGTTTTCGATGATGCTTCAAAGGAGCCATTTTTTGAATTTGATGTCGCCAATGCTTTTTCTCAGCGAGTTTATTTTAAAAAACTTAGACAAGAAATTACGGCTATACATAAGCCGACGAGTGAATTAGTCTATTTAACGCAGGGGCATTATCATGTTGAGGAGTATCAAAATTCTATTATCCCTGGTGTGCTTAATATGCGTCAATACCTAGAACATTCAGGTGTTGATTTAAATAATATTCATTCATTATTGGATTTTGGTTGTGGTTCGGGGCGATATTTAGTAGGTTGGCATTTGATTGCACCGCATATTGCTTTACATGGCTGCGATCTAAATACAACTTTGATGTCTTGGGCACAAAAGAATTTACCTGTACAGGTAAAGTGCCTCAAAAATAATTTGATGCCGCCCTTATATTACCCTGATAATCGGTTTGATTTGATTTATTTCATATCAGTCTTTACACATCTGTCACTTAATTTGCAAAAAATCTGGATTCAAGAACTGAAAAGAATCCTTAAAGTGGGCGGCTATATTTTGCTGACATTACATGGAGAATTTTATGTACGCAATTGTTTTTGGCAAGAACCTGACAAAATAGAAGAATTTATAAGTAGCGGTTTTATCAAAAATGCTTCTGATGATGAAGGGGCTAATCTTTGTGGCACTTACCATACACCGGCATTTGTTGAAGAATTATTTCAAGGATTTCAATTAGTGGGATATTTTCCCAATGGTAGGATCAATCAACATAGAACCCTGTTTCAAATTGCTCAATCTCAGGATGTTTATGTTTTTCAGTATAAGGGAAATGAGTAAATGCTTAATAGATAGTATAAACCTGACAGGTTTTTTTTCATGTAATCCTGATTGATTAAAAATGCTTAATAGATAGTATAAACCTGACAGGTTTTTGAAACCTGTCAGGTTTTTTTTCATGTAATCCTGATTGATTAAAAATGCTTAATAGATAGTATAAACCTGACAGGTTTTTGAAACCTGTCAGGTTTTTTTCATGTAATCATGATTAAAAACGAAATATGAAAATAACTGATTTACCTCAACCTTTTGGTTTTTATCGTGTTTTGACTGGTAGTGATTATCTCCATTTTGGTTATTGGCAAAACAATCATTCAGAAATGAGCTTGCTACAAGCTCAGGAAGCCTTATCGAAATTACTATTAAGTCGCTTTCCAAAACCGCCTCTGCGTATTTTGGATGTGGGCTGCGGTTTAGGAGTCATGGCAGAGCATTTAGCTAAAGCGGAATATCAAGTGGTGGCGATTGCACCCTCCAAGCACCTCATCCGCTATGCAGAGCATCATCATCCAGGACCTAAATATATTGCTTGTGGCTTTTTGGATGATCATATTCTGCCATCGGAATGTTATGACATCATCCTATTTCAGGAATCATTGCAATATTTTCCTAAACTAACCCCCGTTTTTGAAAAGGTTAAACAACTTTTAGAACCCTCACAGGGGCGAGTGATATTTTGTGATGAAGTTTCTTACACCCCAGAAACACAAAAATATTCTGCCGTACATGAAGCGAAAAATATTGAACGTGATTTTGCTGAACAGGGCTTTTTTGTTCGTCACCATAAACGTATTGGTCCACAAGTGCGCCCTACCTGTGAAAAAATTATCCAAGGTTTTTATGAAAAAAGAGCTGAATTAATGGCTTGGTTTGGAGCAAATTCAGAAGCCGAAATTCTTCACTTTACCATGGGCTGGGAAAAACAACGTACTTGGTATGATCAAGGGCAGTTTGGTTATGAAGTTTGGGAACTACAACCTAGTCAATTTCAAATACGAGGCTACCGGGAAGGCGATGAGACCAATATTCTTCAAGCATTTGAAACGGCTTTTGGTGTTTCCCGAAGTTTGGCACATTGGCAATGGAAATTTAAACATTCGCCATTCGGCGGTCCTTATATATCTACAGTATGGGATGAAACAGAATTAG
>Ga0233403_10000866_pt1 | contig 14535 bp, 7 predicted proteins | sample Na_oxic_1_MG_FD_179866 | JGI IMG/M metagenome (GOLD analysis project Ga0233403, IMG submission 179866) | Seawater microbial communities from Saanich Inlet, British Columbia, Canada - Na_oxic_1_MG | ecosystem: Environmental > Aquatic > Marine > Inlet | place: Canada: British Columbia | collected...
CGGGGCAATCACTGATTATAGTAATCTGTTTGCCCTGGTTAAATTCTATCGCGCCGCACATAAGGAGGGAATTAAACCCATTATTGGTGTCGAGGTACAGTTTCCCCAGGAAGATGAACCCCCTACCTATTTGGTCCTATTATGTCAAAATCATACAGGTTATCGTAATCTAACCCGTTTAGTTTCGCGCTGTTATACCGAAGGGCAAAAAGATGGTACCCCTTATTTACATTATCAATGGTTAGACGGCGCAACGGAAGGTTTAATTGCCCTATCTGGGGGACGCGAAGGTAATATAGGACAAGCCCTGTTAGCCGGACATAGTCATTTAGCGCGACAACGCTTGGATGAATGGAACGCCTGGTTTCCCCAGCGTTTTTATTTAGAATTGCAACGTACCGGACGACCCCACGAAGAAGAATATATCCACGCAGCGGTTGAACTTGCCACAGAAACCGGTGTCCCGGTAGTCGCAACCAATGATGTTTGTTTCCTAAACAGTGACGATTTTGAATCACATGAAGTGCGCGTGTGTATTCATGACGGTCTTATACTGGCTGATCAAAATCGTCCCCATCGCTACAGTCCCCAGCAATATTTGCGAACCCCGCAGGAAATGGCAGAATTATTTGCCGATATACCAGAAGCCATTGAAAACACTTGGCAAATTGCCCAACGCTGCAATTTAGAATTAACACTGGGCAAAAACTTTTTACCCGATTTCCCCATTCCCCAAGGGCAAACCGTTGAAGAATATTTTCGCAACCAAGCTCGCATTGGTTTAGAACAACGTTTAAACACCCTTTTTAACAAAAGCAATGAAACCTTTACCGAGCAACGCCGCCCTTATGATGAACGGTTAGTCCTGGAACTTGATACCATTATACAAATGGGCTTTCCCGGTTATTTTTTGATCGTAGCCGATTTTATTCAATGGGCAAAAGAAAATAATATTCCAGTTGGTCCTGGTCGAGGTTCCGGTGCCGGTTCATTAGTCGCTTATGCCCTGAAAATCACCGATTTAGATCCGATTCACTATGAACTCCTATTTGAACGCTTCTTAAATCCGGAACGGGTTTCCATGCCCGACTTTGATATTGACTTTTGTATAGAAGGTCGTGATGATGTCATTAGTTATGTGGCAAAACGCTATGGGCGGGAGCGCGTTTCACAAATTATCACTTATGGCACCATGGCTGCTAAAGCGGTCGTGCGGGATGTCGGGCGCGTATTAGCACATCCACACGGTTTTGTTGATAAAATTGCCAAACTGATTCCCTTTGAACTCGGTATTACCCTGGGTAAAGCACTCGAAAAAGAAGATATCTTACGCAGCCGTTACAAGCAAGAAGAAGAGGTGCGTGCCTTAATAGATATGGCGCGTAAGCTTGAAGGACTGACTCGCAATTCAGGTAAACATGCAGGGGGAGTAGTCATTGCACCTAGTGTTCTGACCGATTTTACCCCGCTTTATTGTGAAGAAGACAGTCCCGATTTAATGACCCAATTTGATAAGGGCGATGTTGAAGCTGTTGGCTTAGTCAAATTCGACTTTTTAGGGCTGCGAACCCTAACGATTATTAAATGGGCTTTACAAACCATTAATCATTTTGCTGATCGTCCCATTGATATTGCCAAAATTCCCCTTAATGATCCTGGCACTTATAATTTACTTAAACGGGGTGATACAACGGCGGTTTTCCAATTGGAATCTGGGGGTCTTAAAAAACTGATTCGGCGAATGCGCCCGGATTGCTTTGAAGATATTGTTGCATTAGTCGCTTTATACCGTCCAGGTCCTTTACAATCGGGCATGGTAGATGATTTCATTGAACGTAAACAAGGGCGTGCTAAAGTAGAATACCCGCACCCCGATCTCGCCCCCATTTTAAAACCCACCTACGGTGTCATTGTCTATCAAGAACAGGTGATGCAAATTGCTCAAGTGTTAGCGGGTTATACGTTGGGGGGTGCTGATTTACTCCGGAGAGCCATGGGTAAAAAAATTGCTGAAGAGATGGCTAAACAGAGATCAGTGTTTGTCGAAGGAGCTACCAAGCGGGGTGTTAACGAAAAAAAAGCGACTTATATCTTTGATTTAATTGATAAATTTTCTGGCTATGGTTTTAATCGTAGTCATAGCGCGGGCTACGCCCTCCTTGCCTATCAAACCGCCTGGCTAAAAGCCCATTATCCCGCCGCATTTATGGCTGCCGTTTTATCAGCAGATATGGATAATACCGATAAAGTGATCCCATTGATTGAAGAATGTCGCACGATGAAGCTTAAAGTTTTACCGCCTCAAATCAATGTTTCTCGATACAAGTTCACTATCGCAGATGATCAAAATAAATCCATTCATTATGGTTTAGGTGCCATTAAAGGGGCTGGTGAAGCCGCACTGGAAAGTATGATTACTGAGCGTGAAGAAAAGGGCTCCTTTGCCGATTTATTTGATTTTTGCCGCCGTATTGATCTCCGCAAAGCCAGCCGGCGCGTGTTAGAACCCTTAATTAAGACCGGGGCATTAGATAAATTAGGACCAAGTAGAGCCGTGATGATGGCTTCTTTAGACGGTGCCATTAAATCAGCAGAACGACATTCTACTGATAGTGCCGTGGGGCAAAATGATATATTTAGTTCGGGAACGAAAAAACCAGAAGAAAAATCACCCTTTGTTAAAAATGTACCAGAATGGGAACAAGCGAAGCGTTTAAATTATGAAAAGGAGTGTTTAGGTTTTTATTTAAGTGGGCATCCTATTACAGCCTATTTACCGGAATTAGCTAAACTCAATTGTATTCGCCTGATTGAGGTGAAACCAACTAACCATAAACAAACGGTCCGCATCGCCGGTTGGGTCACTCAAATGCGTATGACTACTAAACACGGTGGTGGACGCATGGCTTTTGTCACTTTAGATGATAGCTCGGCGCGAATGGAAATTAAGATTTTTTCAGAATTATATGCCACCGTGTCTCATATTTTGACTAAAGACACCTTATTAATAGCAGAAGGAGAAGTGCGTGTTGATAACTACAACGGCGGTTATAGCATGACTGCCAATAACCTTTTGACTCTAGAAACAGCGCGTGAAAACAAAGCACTGCGTTTAGAAATCACCATATCAGCCCTGCAAGCCCAGCCGGAAACCTTTGCACCTCAATTAGTCGCCACTCTCACTCCTCATCTTCAAGAAAAAGGACACTGTCAAGTATTGATTCATTATCAGCGTCGAGATGCCCAAGTTGAATTAACATTAGGGGATAAGTGGCGAGTGAAACCGGAAACGGCTTTGATTGAAAAACTAGAAGGCGTGGTTGGAGAAAATAAAGTTAAGGTGATTTATTAGTTTTTTTTTTGAACATTCATTCATTATAAGAAATCCGATTTTTGCCAAAAATCGGATTTCTACATGATATCTTATGTGTTAATGAAAGAAAGTCAACACTATTTGAAAATTGTGGAATGGTCAGAAGAAGATCATTGTTTTGTGGGACAATGTCCTGGTATTGTTGGACCTTGTTGTCATGGGAACAATGAAGCCCAAGTTTATGCTGAACTATGTCAAATCGTAGATGAATGGATTACCATTTTAAAACAAGAAGAAAAAACCTTACCCCCAATAACCGCAGGAAAAAATATCGTTGGGCATATTTTAAGTTTGGTTCATAGTGGGAATGCACAGCTAAAAGATTTATGCGTGCCTACTTAATTAAAAAATCCGATTTTTGTGAAAAATCGGATTTCTACATGATAATTTTTTAATTTCTTAAAGTATCGGAGCAACCGGTGGAGAAGATAACAACAACAACTAATCCCTTTAGCGATAGTCGGGTTGATACCCCCTTTCAAAACCATGTGGATTTAAAGGAAATTTTTTATGATGAATTTGAAAGAATCAAGTCTGTCTTGGCAGACATCAAGAATGATGTAGAAAACCATCAAAGTAAAGGGGCTATTGTAACCGGCGATCCGGGTACGGGGAAAACACATTTGATGATGAGGCTGGCAAAGGACCGCCTAGAACACAATCGTTTGCTTTTTATCCGCCAACCCAATAATCTCAATTCGGTTTTATACCATATTTATAGTCGAGTGTTAGAATCCTTTGTGGAAAAAGTACCCAACAGTCCTTATTCCCAAATGGAACACCTCCTGGCGACTAGTTTTTCTAAAATTATCCATGAAACCTTCCTGGAAATTCGCAATAAAAAATCGACTGGCATTTTTGACTATTTCAGAAAACTCACCGATAAAGACAGATATCTCTTAAAAGAACTATCCGTTGATCCGCTTAATATTTATAAAAAGCTGGGAGAAGATGGTGCGCGTAATAAACGTGAATATTGGCAACGTATTGAAATCCTCATTGATGGCTGGTGGAAACGAAAATATGGAGATGTAGGCTATTCCACGTCTATTTTGAAAGGCATCGTCAAATTTTGTAGTTATTCAGATGCTAACAAGAAAAAGTTAGTGGGAAAATGGCTGGCGGCTAATGAACTGGAAGAACAAGAGTTAAAAAGTGTTGATCTCAAAAATTGGAAAGAAGAAGGCAGTAAGGAAGCATTTTCACTTGATGCCATGACCGTGTTTGGTAAATTGTCCATGATGGATGAGCCTTTGATTATTATATTTGACCAATTAGAGGCTTTAGGACTTGATTACAATCAAAATTTACTCCAAAGTTTTGGCGATTCCGTTAAAGAACTATTTACTTATGTGCCAAACAGCTTAATTATTCTCAACCTGTTTCCGGATAGGTGGGAACATTTTAAAGACTTTTTTGATGGCTCCGTTATTGGACGAGTTTCTCAATGTCAAGTCGCCCTCAATAAGCCCACGCGAGAACAACTCAATAAAATCTTGGCTGTCAAAGCACAAGCGCATGGTACCGATATCGATCAACTGTTCACGCAGGATGATTTGCAGGACATTTTAAGTCAAGAGTCTATTCGAGAAGTCTTAAATCGAGCTTCTCACTACTATAGATTCAGAACCCAGGACATTCCTTTACCAACGATTCGTAAGGTTAAAAGCTTTGAAGATGAAATCAAAGAACACCTCAGTGGTATAAAAGAACAAATTGGCGGTTCCAATTTTGATAAAAGGGATTCCAATTTTGAAAATGAAGTCAGAGAAGGATTCAAAACCATTACTAATGAAATAGCGGTTTTGCGACAACTGATGGCATTGAATATGCAGCAAACATCTATCCCAATAGATCAGGCATTGATTGCCCCAGTTAGTCCACCCAGCTTGGCTTCCGCCACTGGCATAATGCAACCGATTCAAGCGGTTTCTCCGTCAATCCAAAAGGCTTCGCCAGTTGTTGAAGAGACACCACAGCCTGTGAGCCAACTGATAATGGATTATATTGATAGAGAGAGAAAATTACTAGAAGAGGAGTATGAAAAGCTCGTCATCATTAGTGACAGTGACGATATTGGTAAAGTATTGAACGTGGCAGAAGCATTTAATATGCTTCTTAACAACGTCGAGGTAAGCTACTTAAAAGTAGGTTCCAGAAAGCTTCCAGAACATGTGCTTATAAAAGCACCCACACAGTCTGTCGTTATCGGTTTTTTGCAAGTCAGCGATATGGTGTTTCCGGCTCGCATCAAAAACTTTAATGGCTTAATGTTCAATCGTAAAGATTTACACTTTATCCTATTTAGAGATGTAAGAGAAACCACGATTACCGGCAAAGTGGGTTGTGATGAAATAGATAAATTGAACGAGGCTGAAAATGGTCAGTTTATTTATATGAACAAAGAAAGCCGAATCAATTTTGAACTGATTTATAAACTGATCATCGATATTCAAAATAAAGATTTTGAAGTCGATTTAGAACATGCCATCATTACTTTAGAATCTCTTATGAGTGATTATTGGCTGATTCAGATTTTTAAACGCCCTGAAATTTCTTAGGAATGCGGATTTAATAAAATCCTCGAAAACTAAACCTGACAGGTTTTCAAAACCTGTCAGGTTTGACAGTTCAAGTTTTGGATTTATAGCGTTTTTCGTTTGGATGAAATACAAAAAAGGGCAACCAGCCAGGTAGTTTTAAGGAAATGGTGGGCAACAACGTTGCCCACCCTACCTGGCTCATTATTGATGTGATGGAATTTTAGCAAGTGTAGGGTGCGTTTCCTACGCACCATCAATCTATACATTATGTAAAACATGGGACGCATCCTACGTTTACTAGCATTTATAGCGATTTTCATATCCTGCCCCCCAATCGTCCCATCCGCCAAAGTTCATCTAGTGCGTATTCTTCAAGCCATGCCTCTAAATCAAGCGTATCTGCCCACTTCACCTGCGCTAATCCATCTTCTTGCTCAAACACAAGCACTTGTTCCGGTTCTAAAAAACGAATCAATCGTTCAGAATGTGTCGCCACAATCAGTTGAGTCTGTTCTGAGGCTTCGCTCATGGCATCTGTTAAAATACTCAATAATTGGGGATGTAAACTGACTTCAGGTTCATCAATTAACGTCACGGCACTCAAATCAGGACTGTGCAACAATGCAATTAACCATAAAAAACGCAAGATTCCTTCAGATAGTTGGTTCATATACAGCGGCTTAGAAAAATTTTTGTCTTTCCACGTCATCGCCAGTGTGCCGGCAGCAACGGGTGGAAAATCTAGCCGTTCAAAACTGGGGAAAGCGACTGCAAGGGTATCTTTTATTATCTCAAAACGTGTTCTATCGGTTTCACGCAGATAAAAAAGACATGCCACAAGTTCTTCCCCATGATGTCCTGGATTTGTGGCAGGCTGCATTTTTTGTGGTAAACGAATGGGGGCATGATAGCCCACATTTAAAGCATGAGCACTATAATAGGTGATGTCAGCCAGTTGTTGACGAAAATTTTCTGGCGTTTGTGATAATTTAGGCATTTGAAACAGTGAAGTTTCAAAGGGCGAATGTTCCCAACTCGGACGTACCAGTTTGTTATCTTCAGGACAAAAATATCTAATGTCGGTGCGATTAGCGTCAATATATTGAAATGGCGAGGCAAAAGAGTCTGGGTTTTCTTGCGTTAAGCTTTCAGAGCCGATTTCATAAGACATCCCTTTGAGATTGAGCGTCAAAGAATAAGAAAGCGGTGTGGGGCGTTCCATAGAAATCTTGAAACGGGCTGCTTCGGCTTTATCGGAGGTTAAAATATCCTGAATTCCCCCAAATTGAGAAAGGAGCTTTTTCAATTGACCCTTTGCCGAAGCCGAAAGCAAAGAAAAAACTTCCAAAACCGAAGTCTTACCTACCCCATTAGCACCGATCATCACCGTCAGGGGGCGCATTTCCATTTCAACTGAAAACAAACGCTTAAATCCGGTAATATTCATTTGTGTTAATTGATAGCGAGTTTTCATATAATATATTTTTTTGATAAACTGAATTGTTCTAGTGCAATCAAACGGAAACGGTGGGTTGTAATGAAATTCCTACCCACCCTACATTTCTAGCTAGTATGTAATCTTTTTAAATAGCATTTTAATAAATCTTCATCTGTTTGTTTAAGAGCAATCCGTAATTTTAATTCCACTTCTTTTTCTGTTTTTTCCTGTTTTAACAATAACGCTTGACGAATGGCATGATAGTTTTTGCTATGAACGCTTGATACTGGGAGATTTTTTTTAGGTAAATAGTGGATGAGTTTGGAATCCGTTAAAAGCATCCAAACTGGAAAATGTACTGAATTAAGTTCTTCCTCTATATTTTCAAAAGCTCGCCAACGATCACGCAAAGTTAAATGAAGATTTTGGGAAGATGAGATTGCGGTAACGGCTTTATCAGGGAACTGCCAAAATAAATAGAACCAAATTTCTATTACGGTATCTAATTCATTCAAAAAATAAAGTGCTTCGCACAGTCGAAGTGCTAAGGTAAAATGCTGATACCAGAACGGTTCATTTTCTACAGCCTCACGCACACCTGCCCAATCTGTCATTTCATAATATATAAAGCTACAATGTAATTCTGGTATCAAGGGGTTAAAACGTTGCCCTTGCAAAGCTGGCACTAAACGTTGCCATAAAGGTATTAAGTAATCATTTGCATCCTTTCCCAGCCATTTTCCAGCAAATGCGCTTAGATGACGCAATTCATTTAATTCATGCTGTATGTTTTTAACAGGCATGTTAAGTTTTTGTTGCGCCGTCAATAATTTTTGTAAGTCGGCTAGTTGAGAATGATGAGGATGCTCCTTTTTCAGAAGTTGGAAGCGTTGTTTAGCTTCGATTGTGTTGCCGAGACGAAATGCTGATATCAGAGCGTTGATAATTTTATCAACATTATTTTGGAATAAATCGATTTGAAAATGATTCATAGATGTTTTCTTTTGTAGTGGCGGCATAAATACCCTTTTTTGGAAAAAGGGTATTTCTTTTAAAGGGCAGAAATACCATTGTGTAGCGGTTTTTGATAATGACAGACTTGACAGTGGGCAACAACGTTGCCCACCCTACCATTATCACCGCACCCGTTTTAGAGTATTCTTATCAAAATCCCGGTCCGTTAAACCCTTGCCAAATTGATACTGCTTAAAGTTGAGCGTGGTATTTTTGCCTGTTTGATGGTTTTTCATAAACATTTCATCGGCACGCCAAAAAGTCTTGCCGTTAACCACGTATGACTTGTATCCAATAAAAGTCAACGTTTTCAGGAGCGCGTTCTTACGATCATAATAAACGGTTTTTTGCGGATTGAAATGTTCTTTATCAAGCCACGACTCATGGCGAGTATAGCCAGAGTGCTTATAGGCAGGACGACGTTCCACCACGTAGCAGTTCATACCGTTGTAAACTTCATCTCGCAAGTATTGATAGGTGTATTTTTCCACCTCCTGTGAAGCGAGATCTTCGTAAGCAAATTCACTGCCCATAAAGGGTCCAGATTTATTTCTGGAAGAAATCCGTTTAATTCGCTTGAGGGCTGGTAGATAAAGCCATTGATCATCAGGTTCAAGCGCATGTGACCAAGTTAGCATAGCCGTCCCTTTAATATCACGAGGCGTATCAAAAATAGACATGGATTTATCACCATCGCCGATGACTTCCAGCGTTTTGGTTCGCATCTTGCGCTGACTTTCATCACCGCGGCGATTACGCAAGATCATCAGCAGCCTCGCTTCCGAATCCTGCCAACCCGTGTCACGGTAATTTGCCATCTCTGCAATCGCCAGGCCCTTTGCATCTGGCGTTTTAGCATCGGTAATCGCCTGGACACCTTGTTCTTCGGACACAACGGTTGCTGTGTTGGCTACCAATGGTAGCAAAGTCAATAAGGTCAATAAGCATAATTGCTTCATACATTTTTCTCCTCAAGTTTCATTAATAAAGGGGGTAAAAATAGAAAATCAGCCATCAAAGCGAAGGCGATAGTCACTGCAGTCATGATACCCATAGTGGAATTAAGATAAAAATGGGATAACGACAAAATGGCAAAGCCTGCTACCAGAACAAGCGATGTCACCCACAAGGCTAAACCAACGCTACGGAAAGCATAACGCACAGCATCTGGCGGAGCCAGTCCCTTTTCGCGGCGAGCGCGTAGGTATTTACTTAAATAATGAATGCTATCATCAACCACAATACCGATGGTTAATCCGGCAACCACTGATAAGCCCATACCTACTTGCCCAACCAATAGTCCCCATAAACCAAAAGCCATTCCTGTTGGTACCAAGTTAGGTATAAGGCTAATTAAGCCAAATTTCAATGAACGCAGTGCAAAAATAAGCAGAACAGAAATCAATACTAATGCTAGTGCTGCGCCCAATAACATGTTCTGAATATTACGCGCACCAATATTAGCAAACATAATGGCTGTACTCGCACCGGGGACTTGCATACTTGGCAAACCATTTTTTTTAAGCCATTGTTGAGCGCGTTCTTCTAATGCCAGCACCTCATTAGTAGATAATGTTTCCATAATAACCATAACCCGAGTGGCTGATTTATCAACATTAATCTGATTATTGAGATCTAAACCATAGGGCAAAGACATTTCATAGAGCAATAAATATTGCGCCGCCAAATCACGTTGCTCTGGTAAGCTGTAATAAGCAGGATCATCGCCGTGCATGTTTTTATTCAAACGCTTAAAAGTATCCGTGATCGTACTGACATAGATCACCTCAGGTTGGCTGCGATACCAATCTGTAAAGGCATCTACCTTTTGCAAAAAAGCCGGATCACTAATTCCTTCCGATTCACCTGCCCCTAATGAATAATGTATATCATACAAACCGGTCAGATTCTCCGTGACGAAATCGGTCGCACGGCGGAAAGCAAAGCTCTCATCAAAGTATTCTACAAAAACATCATTCAACTCATTACGTGGAATGAAGGATATCAATAGCACAATAACACCAGCCATACCCCACATCAACATAAATCGCCGGCGTACCACAAATTCTCCTAAATGGTCCATAGCATGAACCGTTTCAGCAGTTTTGGATTTTATGCGTACAGGCAAAACTGCCATCATGGCTGGCAGAAAAGTAATGGATAAAATAAAGGCTATCGTAACTCCCATAGCAACGATATTTCCTAAGTCATGAAAGGGCGGCACATCGCCAAAATTCATACTCAAAAAACCAATTGCCGTGGTTAAACTGGTCAAAAAAATCGGCTGAAAATTAACGCGCAAACTTTCCACAATCGCGTCCCATTTTTCGCGTCCATTGTCCCACATCTCGTGCCGAAACGTCACTAAAAAATGTACGCTATCAGCAATGGCTAAGGTGAGAATCATCACAGGTGCCGTACTTGAAGGACCCGTCAAAGCAATACCCATTAATCCCGCCAATCCTAAAGCTGAAAGGGCAGAAAATATAACGACTAAAACGGTGCTAAACACCCCGGAAAATCCTCGCAGTAGCAACCATAACATAGCAATAATGATCAAAAACATCAACGGGAGAAGATTTTGCATGTCTGATTGGGAAGCCTCTGGAAAAGAGTTATTCATCATTACAATACCGGTGAGGTAAACTGTCAAATGAGGATAACGAGTGTGTACCTGTTCCTTAAGATCACGGACAAATTCAACGATTTCGGGTACTTCCAGATCGGGATTTTTACCTGGCAATTGGACCGTAATATTAACTGCCGTGACATGCGCCTTTGGAGAAATCAGCCTATTCACTAATAGGGGTTCAAGAAGAGCAATGTCCTTGGCTTGTAGCATTTCCGCCTCGGAAAGCGTCTTCGCCTCAAAAATCAAATCTTCAACGGTGAGATCATCCCCTTCGGCATAGGTATGTTGAAAATTGCTGATAGAATCAACCCGGATGGAATAGGGAATTTGCCATGCTTCGTTAGTCAACCATTCCACCGCGTCTAAGGTGTCGTGTGTAAATACCTGCCCATCTTGAGGTGCGACTACAAATAACACGTTATCATTTTTGGTATAGGCATTTTGTAATTCCTCAAAAGCGATGAGTTGCGGATTTTCTTCGCTAAAAAATACCCGATAGTCAGTATCAAATTTGAGGGGTAAACCAAAAGTCGTTAGTCCAACTAATACCAAAGTAGTAAAAATAATAAAATAACGCCAACGGATCACCCATTGACCATAACGTTCAATCATATTTCAATAGTCCTTTCAATTATCAGTTATCAGTAGGAACAATCCCTTCTGGGTGCAACGTGTTAATTCATACATCAAAAAATTGAATCATTTAATCATTATAGTGTAAAATAAATTTAAATAGTATAACTTAAAGTAATTTCTAAATATACCATTACATCAAGCCTATTAGAAATACTATTTTTGAAAAATAGTATTTCTTTTTTTTAACAGGTAAGTAGGTACGCATAAATATTTTAACATTTTCAGTAGGGTGGGCAGCGTGTTCTGGCTGCCCACCAGCCGCAGCAAAGGTGGGCAAGAAAACCACCTTGCCCACCCTACAAAATGTTAATAAACTTTTGTGTACCTACTTATATTCTTTCAAAGAAATAATTTCATTAGAAATCCGATTTTTCCAAAAATCGGATTTCTTTGATGTTCAAAACGCTATATTCTTTCAAAGAAATAACTTTATTAGAAATCCGATTTCTTTGATGTTCAGTATTTCTTTAACAAGGGAAACTAAATAGTGAATTTACAAATTGCAGGGCGGGTTCAAGCTATTAAACCCTCCCCAACTTTAGCTGTCACGGCGCGTGCTGCTGAAATGCGAGCTGCCGGGCATGATATTATTGGCTTAGGGGCAGGTGAACCCGATTTTGATACGCCACGCCATGTTAAACAAGCGGCTGTCAATGCCCTTAACCAGGGTTATACTAAATATACTCCTGTAGATGGTATTCCTGCATTAAAACAGGCTATTATCGAAAAATTTGCCCGTGATAATCAACTTGAATATGGCATGAAACAAGTGCTTGTATCATGTGGTGGCAAACAAAGCTTTTATAATTTGGCACAAGCATTGCTTAATCCTGGCGATGAAGTCATTATTCCTGCACCCTATTGGGTGTCTTACCCTGATATGGTTAGGTTAGCGGGTGCTGAACCGGTGATCGTCAGTGCGGGTATTCAACAAGGCTTTAAAATTACGCCTAAACAATTAGAAGTTGCAATGACGGAAAAAACCAAACTATTTGTTATAAATAGTCCGTCTAATCCAACCGGGGTACATTATGCCCCGGCAGAATTAGCCGAATTAGGTGCGGTTTTGGAGAATTACCCCAAAGTCATAGTGGCAACTGATGATATGTATGAACATATCTTGTGGGAAGGGACACCTTTTAAGAATATCCTTAATATGTGTCCCAATTTATATAACCGTACCTTTGTACTGAATGGGGTATCCAAGGCGTATGCCATGACAGGATGGCGTATTGGTTATGCTGCTGGACCTGAGCAACTGATACAAAAAATGAAAACCATTCAATCGCAAAGTACTTCTAACCCGGCTTCGCTCTCCCAATATGCTGCCCTTGCCGCCCTGGAAGGTGATCAGTCTTTTATTGAAGAAATGGTGACTACCTTTAAAGAACGACATGATTTTGTGTTAAAGTCTTTATTGGAAATTAACGGTGTTGAATGTCAACCCAGTCAAGGTACATTTTACATTTTCCCCAGTATGCAGGGAGCGATGGACCGTTTAGACATCAAGACGGATGTCGAATTGAGCGAATTTTTGATTGAAAAAGCCGGCGTGGCTTTGGTTCCAGGCTCTGCCTTTGGTTTTCCTGGTTATGTGCGAATTTCTTTTGCAACGAGCATGGAAAATCTTGAAAAAGCGATGGAAAAACTCCATAATGCTCTCAGTGCTTAATCTGATTAGAAATCCGATTTTTTCAAAAATCGGATTTCTTTCTAAAATTAATTAGCAATAACAATTTTCAAAATATTTTAATATTTTTTAAATAAATTATTCCTTAAAAAAACAAAGAGTTATTGTGAAATTGACAATCAGCTATTAAAAAAAATTCATTTTCTTTGATTTAGGGGTTGATCTTTTTTAAAAAAGTGTGTATCATACTCGCTAACATGATTTGAAGCCACTTTGAAATTCTTCCTCGGTAGCTCAGTTGGTAGAGCGGTTGGCTGTTAACCAACTTGTCGGCGGTTCGAGTCCGTCCCGGGGAGCCAAATTCTAAACAAACTTTTTAGAAATACTATTTTTTAAAATGGTATTTTTTTAAACCATAAACCCGCTTATTTTTAAATAAGCGGGTTTTTTTATGCGTGAATGATTTTTTTAGATATATACTGTACACGGGCATAACTTAAACTTTTATGTAGGGTGGGCAAGTGTTTTTTTGCCCACCTACCTCATTAGAAAAGTTCAGTTTGTTCCCGCGTTAAGTATAGTTAGCCAGAAAAGTTTTATCCAGCAAAAAAATCCGATTTTTCTAAAAAATGGTATTTTTAAATCGTATAATAAGCAAATAATGAAAAAATCAATACTCGAAAAAAGTAAAAGTTATACCTTTTCTGATTACTTCAAATTACCTTATCCAACTAAAGATATTGTCGCTGAATTTGATTATCAATTTAAATTAGAAAAAATAGAACTTCCAAAAAGGGAAGTCAATCATTTAAGCCTTGATAAATTAAGAGAAACTTTTTATAAAAAATTACCTCATATATCACTTAACTCTGAAGCGGCTAAACGTGAATTTTTTGTTTCCCCATTACTATTAGAATTACTAGATTATATAGAAGTGGATATTGATATTGAATATCCCCTTAAAGTTAATAAAAGGCTTAAAGGAAATATTGATTATGTGATACGCTCATCCAAATATTTTATTGTGATTGAAGCCAAAAATGCGGATATGGATAAAGGCTTTACCCAATTAGCGGTTGAATTAATTGCAATGGCTCATTATTTAGAAGAAGGTAATAATATATTATATGGTGCCGTTACGATGGGGGATGTTTGGCGTTTTGGGTATTTAGATAGACGAAAAAAACTCATCAAAAAAGATATAGACGCATATCTCATTCCGGCAGATTTAGAAAAACTCTTTTTGGTGTTTTTTGGTATTCTTAATTA
>Ga0233403_10000867_pt1 | contig 14534 bp, 15 predicted proteins | sample Na_oxic_1_MG_FD_179866 | JGI IMG/M metagenome (GOLD analysis project Ga0233403, IMG submission 179866) | Seawater microbial communities from Saanich Inlet, British Columbia, Canada - Na_oxic_1_MG | ecosystem: Environmental > Aquatic > Marine > Inlet | place: Canada: British Columbia | collected...
CCACGAGTATTTGGAATATATGCAGCTTGGCAAAGATATTGTGGAAGAGTTGAATCTCAATCGTCGTATTTGGAGTAAAATTGGAGTCAAGGGCTTCTTTCAAGGAACAAGCACGCCCATTTTGACAAACGATCATCTAAATAATATGATTGGGGGTTCTCGGTAAGAAGTTTTTTAGGCAGGGTGAAGGGTTCTATAGCAGGAGCAGGTTTCTTTCACGCACATTTTTTTATCAGGTAATTAACATGGCAATACCAGAATTTCAAGTACTTTACGAAACCCATTTAAAACCCAAATTGATCACGTTTGAGACGAAACGAAAAAAAATTGTTATCGATCTCATATTCCTTTTGATCGGTTACATTATACTGATGATAGCACTCTTTGTGGTGTTCGTTCTTCTAACGGAACAAGCGCCTCCTCAAGGGGAGGAGGATAACCCTTTTGTTTCGATACTAATTATCGGTATTTTCCTTATCACTTCTGGCGCTTCCTATCTTTACAATAAGCTAGTTTCACCTTATAAGAACAGCTTTAAAAAAGAGATCGTCAGTCGTATTGTCACATTTATTGATAATGATCTGATCTACTATCCAGAAAAAAAAATCACACGGCACGAATTTGATTCAAGTCTGTTGGTAAAATATTGGCGGCACTCTGTTGATAGATGGCATGGGGAAGATTATGTCCAAGGAATATTGGGCAAGACAGCGGTGAAATTTTCTGAAGTTCATGCAGAGGATGAAAAGAATCGTGGTGAGAGTACACACTATGTCACTGTTTTTAAAGGACTATTCTTCATTTTCGATTTTAACAAAGCTTTTGAAGGATTCACGGTTGTTTTACCTGAAAAATTTTGGTCATACAGGAGATATGGGGATTTAGTCAAATTGGAAGATTCTGAGTTTGAGAAAGAATTTGTGGTTTATAGTGATAATCAAATCACGGCGCGTTACATTTTATCGCCTAGCTTGATGCGCCGGCTTCTAAAATTTCACCGTGAATTAGGAAAAAAAGTCTATTTATCTTTTGTCAATGGCAGATTGTATATGGGGATATCCATTGATAAGAATTTATTCGAGCCGAAGATTTTTAGAACGATTTTGAATTTCCAGCTCATCCACGAGTATTTGGAATATATGCAGCTTGGCAAAGATATTGTGGAAGAGTTGAATCTCAATCGTCGTATTTGGAGTAAAATTGGAGTCAAGGGCTTCTTTCAAGGAACAAGCACGCCCATTTTGACAGGCGATCATCTAAATAATATGATTGGGGGTTCTCGGTAAGGAGTTTTTTAGGCAGGGTGAAAGAGTCGCGTAGCCATCCAGAAGTACGAAACCCACCCTACGCTTCACTGCCATTAAGTTAAGGGCAGACACATAGGTCTGCCCCTACAAACCACTATTCAGAGGCTGTAGGGGCGACCACTGTTCGCCCTCCTTAACTTAATGGCAGTGACCCTACGCTTGCTTGATTTTTTTCATCTGTATGCATCTTATAGTTACCTATCCAGCTATTTGAGGGTGCATTTGCTGGTTCACAATTCGATGCTTTAAAGACAAAAAACAAGAAAAATCTAATACTTCTTTGGCAATATTATCAGGTAAATGCTTGATAATGGCGACGGTTTGTTCTGCAATGGGAACCCATTCCTGCGTTTCTGCTCGCCAAATAACCACAAAGTCTTCAGAATTGATAGCCAAAACATCAAGTGTTTTGTGTTTGCCCACCCTACCCGACTGCCCCTACAATCGCGTATTTAGGGACTGTAGGGGCGAACCTGTGTGTTCGCCTTGGCTTAAGTTAATGGCATTGAACCGGAGGTTGGGAACGAGAAACACCCTCGCTAAGAGTTATTGCCTCGTTAATTTGAGCGCGGATGACAAAGTTTAGTTCGCGTAGGGTGTATCGCTGCGCGTCATACACCAAAAACAATCAAATCGTGGTAAAAAAATAGGAATGGTGCATGACGCTATCGCTTATGCACCCTACATCTTGACTAAACTTGCAATTTATCAATCAAACATATACGGCTTACGAGTTCAGGCGCATATCACTCATATTAATTTTGACTACAACAACGAAAATAATCCGCAATTTCCTTCTTTGACACATCACTTTCAACCACCGACAATACAAAATCAGCAAGCTCATCAGGATCAGTTTCCAATTTAAGCCCATTCAAATACAAAAACAACAACGCAACCTTTGTTCCAACCCGTTTGTTACCATCAATAAAAGGATGATTTTTAACCAAATGAAATAAATAAGCGGCTGCCATTTCATATAAATCGGGATGTAAATATTCCCCTCCAAAAGTACTACATGGCATATTAATAGCTGAGTCTAAACCTTTCTTATCTCGTATACCATAGCTACCACCATACAATTCAATCGACATACGATGCGTTGCAAGGACCTCTTCCAATGTCAAAAATTCAGGCTCTTTCATTCACTTGCCAACCTTTCAAAAGTTTTACGATAATGCGAATCCATCCATTGATGAGCCTCAGCTAATTTTTGTGCTCGCAGCGTATATTCCTGAGTATCTAAATTTACAATAGACATTTGAATTTTATTAACTTTACTTTCAATAAGTTGCATATCTAATTTTAGATTCGCAGAACTACTTAACTTTTGCAATTGATTGTACAATTTATGCCATGTCTCTTGCAAAACTTCAAAATCTTGCCGTAATTCAATTATTTTATCCATATCTAATTACCTTCTCAAAAAATTTAATTAACTATTTATTAGCATCAACCGTAGTAGCAAGCGTAATTAATTTGTATTTGCCCACTCTACCAGACTAATTTTCTTTCCAAGCTCGACAGGCTGGTGATAAAAAAAGACTTGGTACAGTGGTGTGATTTTCACCTATTGCGCCCATGCCACTAATGAATAGACTATTGGGGTCAGAGTAAAATTAATAATATCAACAATAATCAATTAATGTTACTCTGACCCCAATAATTTGAGATAATTCCTCATCAGGGGGTGGTGTCGTGTCGGGTGTCAGCAAACGTAGGGTGCATCCTACGCACCATCAATCCACACACCTTATGTTAAAGCACCCTACGCTCGCTTACAGATACTGTATTAAATCATGAGAGAGTTTTTTGGCAACACTTTTAACCGAACTTTGTAAGCCAGAATGCTTACTTAACCATTTTTCGGAAAGATTGTTAAGCTCAAATGTCTCAAAAAGAGAAGCCGACAACATGATTGTTTGTGTATTACCACCTCCCATTCCTTTTCCACCCGCCTGAAGATTCCAACTAGAACCCATAATCATGTCTGACAGAGTAACAAACAGCCATTGGACAAATTTTCTTTCCGTACTTTCGTCAACTTCACGGATGATATAAAGTGCATTACTGTCGGTAGCAAGGCAAAGTCTAAGCATCATCAAAATTCGACCCGCATCAATACCAAAATATCCTTTTTTTGTTGGACTTTTTTCCTTAATTTCTACTGGCATAACAGAACCAGTATAACTGACTACGAAAGCATCAACATCATAAGGGTCTGCCAACGGTATTTTTAATTGCTTCTTGATATGGCCATAGAAGAATGCTTGTCGCAATGTCAGTTTGGTGAGTTGTTCAGGAATCATAGTACGGAATTTATCTAACACATTTTCCTGCCATACATTTCCTTTTGAAGCTCTCCCCCTACCTCTAGGCCACTTATTGAATGGTTCATTTTCTCCTGTTTTCTGAAGTTTTTCGTGACGGTAAATAAAGTGTTGCCATGCCATTTTATCTATATTAACAACATCTACTGAGATTCCGCCAGAAACAATCACTCCAATTCCAGATTGAGAAAGAAATGTAGAAAGTGCTTGAAACCCCCTATCGGTTTCTTTTTCTGTGATAGCTATTTGCAATTCATTGTGATCAGCAAAAAATTTCGGCAAAACGAACACCGCATAACGATACAGATAGCCGGAAGATTCCTTGATATTAGGAGATAACAACCAGCAACCATCTAAAATCTTATTCGTTCCGGTTCCCTTTGAGGTTTGGACATAATTATCAAAAGCAGCTTCCGCAGTCATACCACGCGCTTTATTATGAGTGATGAATTTTTGAAGATACTCAAGCGCGTCAGATTTTTTACAATTTTTAAATGGGCGTGTCATATAAAATTATCCTATTAATTCAATTAGTTAGGAAAATATACTCAACTGCAATGCTGATTTTTTGACGTATTTTATTCGCTTTGCCGTGTTGAGACTTTTAAGTATTTCTTCGGCAATTGCTTGAACAACTGGCACGGCAACTGAATTACCAAACTGTCTATAAGCTCTTGTATCACTGACGACAATCTTAAAAGTCTCAGGAAAACCCAATAATCTGGCACATTCGCGAGGGGTTAAACGACGGGGATTCTTATGTTTTTGCGGAATAAGTATTTCAGAACCATCTTTATAATAACGTGCACTAAGAGTACGAGATATGCCATCTAAATTGGCTAACCCATAGCCGAACCCATTTCCCTTTTTTTTATGTTTATCCGCATAGTTTTGTAAATATTGCCAAAGATGATCAGTCAGGGTGTATTTGTTATCGACTTCATCCTCAAGTATGTCACGAATTTTTGGGTTTAGGTTAGGCAAGGTTGGAAATTTAAAATCAAGCGTGTCTTTAAATCCGACAATAAATATTCGCTCTCGATGTTGTGGTACAACAAAACGCGCATCCAAAACTTTATAATAAATGTGATATTTTAATTCTTCTTCAAGTGTCCATTTAATGATTTCAAAGGTTTGTCCTTTATTGTGAGCCGTTAGATTTTTAACATTTTCTAGTAAAAAAGCTTTTGGTTGTTTATCCTTGATTATGCGTACAATATCAAAGAATAGAGTACCTTGAGTGGGATGTTGGAATCCATGTGGGTTCCCAAGCGCATTATGTTTGGTTACCCCAGCGATACTAAAAGGCTGGCAAGGAAAACCGCCCGTTAAAATATCATGCTCGGGAATGTCCTCAGACAGGATTTGAGTCAGATCACCGGCGGGTAGATGTCCGAAATTAGCCTGATAAGTTTGCTGACTAAACTTATCCCATTCTGATGCAAAGGTGCATTGTCCGCCAACATGCTCAAAAGCAAGTCGAAAACCACCAATTCCAGCAAATAGATCAATAAAGGTGAATGGAGTAGGAGGCGTTTTCATTTTTTTGTCGTCCTGCAATGTGAGTCAAGAAAATTATATTCCTCGTTCCCAAACTCCGTTTGGGAATGCCTTCATGCAACGCGGAGCAAAGCGATAAACGATTCGACGTAGGCATTCTCAAACACAGTTTGGGAACGAGAAAATAGACTGTTCTTTGCTGTGCGTCGAGGAATGCATGATCTCCGCGCAGCGAAGGCAACGAAGTTTCCCAAACGGAGTTTGGGAACGAGAAAAATCAATTAATTTGTGTTTGCCCACTCTACCAGACTAATTTTCTTTCCAAGCTCGACAGGCTGGTGATAAATAAAGACTTGGTACAGTGGTGTGATTTTCACCTATTGCGCCCATGCCATTAACGGGTTCTGCATAACCACAAAGCCATGAAATAGGGCTACTCGGATTGGTGATAACGGTGGCAGGGCGCAAGCTTAACACTTTGCTTTTGACATGAGCGTTGATGCGATTGCCTAATGTGACATGAATCGCGCCATTTTTAACTTGTACGCCAGTGACAAAATTGCCAATTAAATCGGCAGGCTTAGGAATTCCCAGCGTTTGATTATCGCTAGGAAAACTCTGATTAGCGACATAATAGTCGGTGATAGACTTTTTAACACCCTCGCTAAGAGTTATTGCCTCGTTAATTTGGGCGCGGATGACAAAGTTTAGGTAAGCCGGGATACCTATTAAGCCTAAAATGCTAATGATGAGAACGGTAATCAGCAGTTCTATAAAAGTAAAGCCGTATTGAAATTTAAACATGGGTTTTAGAGCCTTTAGTCAGGTAGTCAGGTAGTCAGGTAGGGTGGGCAAACATAACCAATTGATTTTTTTGTAGTGATGCACAAAGTAGTGATATTAATTTTTTATTATTATTAAATCAATTACTTAAATATTTCATCACGGCTTGTAGGCATCACTACCACTAAACTTTTTAACTCATTAACTCAAACCAAAATTCATCAAAATCATAAAAAACACTTATTAATCAATTAGTTAATGATTAAATGTTCTAATGATTAAATGTTCTGGTGAAAAATTCACCTATCAAATTGAAATTTATGGATTTATTGATGATTGAGCCATTTTTAAACCCAGTCCAGCAGAAACGACAGAAAGCGTAGGGTGGGTAGAACGAAGTGAAACCCACCATCATCTGAAAAAGTGGGTTTAGCTTCGCTGACTTCGTTGCGTGCCTCTACTCCCCCTACAATTAATATAAGCCACGCTGGTTATAATATCTTCTCTCAAAATCAGAGGTGGAAAATGAAACATACTCTTGCTTCTTGAGGAGCCCACGCGATTTAAGATCATCAATCCGCTTCTGAATTTCTTGAAGATTTTTGGCACGCTTCGTATCAAGATATTTGGTTGTTTTATCTAATGCTGAGCCAAGCTTATCGACTACCCCAGAAATAGCATCGGCTGTGTAAGAAAACGCTTGTGTCATGGCGATTAATATAGTCAATTAGAAAGTCGTTATAGGAACGAATTTTGAAACGCAACTCACTATCGTTAGAATAGTCTTCAATCTTTAATTTTAATTTTTTAGATAGCGTCTCCGCGCTTATTTTTCGCCCGTGTGAGTGCCATATCTTGTTATTTGACAAAATATTGGCTATTTCTTCTGCTCTTTCCTCCTTTTCTTCGAGGGTTACATTTTGTCCTAATTTTTCAGCAAGCGTAGGGGGCGTCTTACGCACCATCAATCCACACACCTTATGTAAAAGGTGCGTGGAACGCACCTACGTTCGCTTGTTCAAACACTGTTGATAATGCTTGACTAGCAAGGTTTCAAGGAAGAATAACCTTAAACCCAAAATCTGGATAAACTCGTTTAAAATCTTTCTCGTTTAGTGTCACAACGTAATCAACGTTGGCTTTTATGGCAGCCTTTAAAATTAAAGCGTCATAAATGACACCACCAATAATGTCTGATTCAGATAAATGGTTGATAACACTCATGTAGTCTTGTTCAGACAAAGTGATTACTTCAAAGACATCAAGGATGTTTTGCTGAATTAATTGTTGAGCTTCTTGAGGTGAAATACGACGTGGCTTAGCTGGGAAGATGGTGAGAATGTTATAAAGTTCAGCCAAAGAATGCGCCGAAACAACTCCTTTATCAATTCCATTTTTTACTCGTTGCAGCCTAGGTAGAGCAAGTGGCTGTTTTGGGTGAGATTCAACCAAAGCAGCCACTAAAGTAGAAGTATCAAATAAAAATTTGTTCATAATTCCACCCGTTGTAAAAGTTTTTCAGTTCGACATTCACGTTCTTGCCGAATAATATCAGTCAGATCACACAATGGTTCAACTCTAGCCACCAATATTCCCCCTTTATCAACGAGTATAGATGGTGCCGCATTTGGGGTGGAAGACATTTCTACCGGTGGCACAACGGGTTGAACCGTCAATATGACAGTCAAATCGGTATTGGTAAAATCGGGAGGTACTTTCAATTGTAAAATACCATCTGAACCCACATGAGAATGTAATGTAACTCTTTGCATCGTCTTAATCCTTTTTAAACCAATTAACTTTATCTTCAGAAATATTTATCCAAGGTTCATGAGCTGCCCTATTATCTCGGCAAAGACGTTTAAAAAATGCAATGACATTATCATCAAGCACACATCCACCCATATTAGAGCCATGTTGTACAGAAATAAGTTCCCATTCTGCTTCTCCTAATAATCTCATCGCCCTGTAAAAAGGATTAAAATTCATGAAATCTTTATCCTCAATATTTGCCAATTGCAAAAATTCAACTTCTGGTTGGCCCATATATATTATGTAGCAATTATAAGTACAGCCACCTTCACGAAGAATTTTCGGTTTATGGACTTTTATCCCATTAAGAACAAGTTTACAAAATTCCCATTGTTGTTTTTGCGTTTTCATATTATACTACTAACAGATAATTTTTGGACTTTTTTTATAACGCAGGTAGGCAAAAAAAAAGACTTTGCCTACATAAAAGTCCAAATTTCAGCCGTTTTATAGTCAAGGTAGGGTGGGCAGTTTGCCCACCGACATTAAGATGGGCAACTCAACTATACTTGGTGTATATCTTTATGGCATTCAGTACATATTGCCACTAATTCAAATAAAGGTTCTCTACCTACATGCTGATAGCTTAAATGATGAATTTGTTCAGCTTTTCGTTCTAAGCAACATTCACAAACACCTTTTGCCCTTTTCTTAACCTTTGAAGCCTTTTCTTTCCAGACAGAACTCTGTAAATATTCATTATAATACCAATTCCGCCAAGTTTCATTGACTTCGTCCCTAGCTTTTGCTATATATTTATTATATTTTTCAAGCCTCTGCTTATAACGTTCGTTTCGTAAATCCTGAAAATATTCATAATTCCAATCTAATGAGGCTATTTTTATTTGTTGCTCTGTCAATTCTTTTTTCTTTTGAACTGCACCAGACTCTCCACACAACGAACAAAAATATTGATAAAAAATAGCTCCGTTCGATCTCTCCCTTTTATACAGAATCCACTCATGATCACACTTGCAAAAATCATTGTATCGCAATTGAGTATCAGGAGTTTGATACTCTCTTCGATATTTTTGAGGCTCAGGTTTATTGAACTTTGAAATCATATCGGTTGTTCCTTTATGCATAACACCGTTCTTTCCTCGTTCCCACCCAAACTCCGTTTGGGAATGCCTTCATGCAACGCTCCGCGTTGCTAGAAACGATTCGACGTAGACATTCTCAAACACAATTTGGGAACGAGAAAATAGACTGTTCGACGCGGAGCGTCGAGGAAGGCATTCCCAAACGGAGTTTGGGAACGAGGGAATAACCTTTTGTTATCAAAATATTTGTAACATACAATAGAAATTAGCAAGCGTAGGGTGCGTCCTAGGCACCATCAATCACAGTAAAATGTGCGTGGGACGCACCCTACGCTCACTAAACCTGACAGGTTTTAAAAACCTGTCAGGTTTGACTCAAAAGTTTCGGAAGTTATTAAATCCTCATTCCTAATTAACAAAAACACACTTGCTTGCTGGCGTTCTCGTATCCATATTACGACCACGATTAATATGGTCTTCGATCTCTGCGGTTTCACCGGCTGTGCGTCCATAGAGGAAAGTCGTGAACGCTGCCGTTTCTAAGGCTTCTCCACTGATTTCGCCGTTGATATAAGGTTTCCACAGCAACTTGAGCAGAATCACTGCGATCACTGCATCAACATTAACGCAATAAACCTTATTACTCACACCATTTTTAAACAGGGCTTGAACCAGTTCGTGATAGAATTCAAGGAAGATGTTGTAAGCACCCCGCTTTTTGAATAATTCGTTGACGAAGACTTCGCGTGGGTCATAGTTGACATCTTTATCCTTGAACACGGGATGGTTGATACAAGGAATTTTGGCATAAGATAAATTACCTTCTGCTTTGGCTTTCGTTTTGTAAGCCTTGTAGTCCTTGGCATATTCCGTTGCCATTGCGGTTAAGTCTAAACCATGTTGTTCTCTGCCCGCTTCCACTAAGCCACTGTCCTTGAAGCGTTGAATGAGAAATTCTATCGCCTCAAAACCGTTACCACCATGAGCAAAACCAGTATGCGTTAAAAAGCCCACATAGGCTTTATTGAGTTGTACCCTATCGGGTACTTCTGGCCCATCGGCACTGACCGCACCTTTTGCGCCTTGAGCGGATATGGTGCCGGGGCCATTGGTGACAATTAAGCCTAATAGGACAGAAAAGCCAAATAAGGCGATTTGATCAGGGCGTTTGCCTAGCAAAGCTAAATAGGCGGTTTCAGTAAAGCTCCAGCTACTCATTAATTCGCTGTTACTGACACCACAGAACTGCTTTTTATCCTGTCGATTCGCTGCGACTGACGCACCAATCATTGTACTAAAAATGCGGAAATGCCAAGGCATGTTCACCATCGTTGCGACAGACAAACGCTTGTGCATCAGTTCTTGCCACCCAAGATGACAGGTAATCGCTGCGAGAATAAGTTGTCCGCTGACTCCGCCATCGCCTTGCTTAGCCAGTTCCTTGATAAAGTTGATGAATACCGATTGAGCACCGCGTTTTTCAATCGCGTCAAGCATCATTTTACCGCATTCATCACCTTTAGAAACTAAGGCGTTTTTCATTTCTTCGTCTGCCAAGACAGCACTGAGTTGACTGCTATAATCAAAGGCAATTTGGATCGGATTTTCTAGTCCTGAATCGTGGAAGACTTTGATGAGTGTTTTTACGGCAAGACGTGCTGTCTTTGCCGTATTTGGTCCTAAAACGCCTATTGCTGAAGCGAGTACTGTATTAGGGCTGTTGCCGGCTTCACGACTGGCTTCAGCCGCTGCTAAGGCACCACTATTGTCTTGATTGACAATCGCATTCAAGAGCACGTTGGCTAAGGCCCGTCCGTTGTCATCAGGATACTTTTGTATCATGGACATGACCAAGTTGTCTTCATAAGAGTGCCCGGCTGTCTCTAAAACACTGACACCGTACAACTTACTCACTTGGGTTTTGGGGTCCATCATAGTGGCACCAGACGTATCCTTCATCGTCTGGCGTGGTAATGTGACACCTAATTGGTTTGTCAAGATAGCCAATTGTTCATTATAGGGGGCAACGGCTTCAACCAATTCGATTTCTAAATGGCTTGGCAATTCTATCCCTTGATTGTTGCCTAACCATGGTTTTAAAGACAGATTGCCAATCGGTTCAAAATCAGGCTCAACCTCATTGGCTTTCATGACGGCAGTCAAGGCCTCTGGAATATGGGCGATGTTAGTTACCACTGCTCCTTTTTCAGAAAACACTGGATTGGCAGGCGTATAGATATCGCTCACACCAAATTTTGTCATAAACCATCTTTCTTTCTCGGCGGCATTGTCACCTGTGCCAGCCATCGCTCCCGCATGTCCACAAGCTCTGGTGAGTTTCGCTTTCCAACGACCCACAACACAGGCAACGACCGGTTTTTTAAACACTAAGTCATGCTCATAGTAACCGCCCGGTTCAATGTACATGATGGCAGCTTGGCTACGATCATCATTGTGAAGCGCATGAGTAAACTCTTCCGCTGCAAAGTGGATATAGACATCTTTACCAGAGGAGAGTGAGACGGTGGTTCCCCATCCGGCGGTTTTGATATAAGTCGCAATCGTTGTCGTGAAATTGCCAGAGTTGGAAAATAATGCAATAGAACCCGGCACAATGGATTCTTCAGGTGAACTACCACCTAATGCACCACCAATACGCACATGCTGATGAGCGTCAGCGATGCCCAAACAGTTTGCACCAAAGACATCGACTTGATGACGTTGACAAAAGGGTCTGATGATACGAACATCACTGAGTGCGACTTTTTCAGTGAGAATGATGACCTTATTTATTTCTCGGTTGACACGTACCGCTTCAATGACTGCGTCTTTGACCCCACTCGGTGGTACATAAACCACAGCAACATTGAATTTATGTCCTGCTTCTAAGGTTTCAGCGACGCTGTTATAAACAGGAATATCGCCGATTTTAGTTTTTAATACCGAGCCTGCGCGTCCGGGCATGGTACCGCAGACGATATTGCCACCAGAATAAACATGGCTGGTGGGAGTGACAGTGCGACTTTCATTACCAAGAATATTTAAGACGCAAACGCGATCTTCCTTGGTAGCCATTTCTGTTAAGGAGTTGATGCCCACATAGAAATGTTCAAAGTCATCAACACCTTTTGTATGTTTGCTTTCGATCATAGTTAGTTTTTTTTAAATCGTTGATAATTTTTTGTTTCCATTCAAAGTTAAGGGCAACCACAAGGGATTGCCCCTACGAACCAGATTTATATTGTCTGAATCAGAATTTGCAGAATTTTAGAATTTTCAGAATAAAACCTAAAGTCATTAAATCAACTTTGTCAAATTATAATTAAGTTATTGATTTTATTATATTTATAAATCTGTTATAAAAAATCATAAAAAAATCAATAAGTTATGTTTAATCTGACAAATAAGTATTTATTCTGAAAATTCTAAAATTCTGAGAATTCTGATTCAGACAAGAAAAGGGTGAAATTTTCTTAGCAGAATAGAATCACCTCGAATTCAGTTGCAAACCCTGTCCCGCCAAAAAATGATTTTGGTAGGGGCAATCCCTTGTGATTGCCCTTTCCCGGGTTAACTAATCCCCATCTGTTTAGCGATGATTTCTTTACCATCGCCTTGAGACATCCACTTATCAATTTCCATCGCATAATTCACGACACCACTCATCGCGGAATCGTGTCCAAACATGCGATAGGGAATACCTAAAGCATCCAAGGTATCTTTTAGATAAGCCATGCCGCGCACAAGGTTGGGTCCGCCGCGCCCAACAACAACATATATTGGTACAGGACCATGGGTATTGAAGTAGTCACGCAGCGCATTAGCCATACCCCGAAAGGTTTCATAAATATCGGTATTATTCGCTTTACCACCGATAATAAATAAAACGTTAGTTTGCTCAAGCCAGTATTTGTAAACAATGCGACTGATGTCTAACATCTTTTGATAGGGGGGATTGCCACCAAAATCAGAAGAGATGGTACCTGTATCTCCTAACAGTTCTGTGACTAAAGCATTCGCGCCGCCCCCAAAAGTCATCGCAGTAATGGTGCCTAATTCGTTAATCACAAATACATCAGATTGCCCTTGATAGGTACGCAGTTGATTGACTTCAAGTTCAAATTCAGAATAGCTGGAAGTATCCAAGTCATCAGGTAAATCTAAACGCTTCGATTTGGGATCATCTGTGTCAAAAAGGCACTTGAAGTCACAAGCGACAGGGATTAAACGACCCCGCTCATTAAGCCTCATGCGAATGGGATTCAGTTCCAAAGTCGCCATACCATAGTTATGGTATAAATCCCACAATTTGGGTAGGTTCTGCACTAATGGGCTGATAATTTCTTTTGGCGCATTGATATTACGGAGCGCGTTAGTCACGACAAAACCTTTAAAGCCTGTCATGGCATCAAAAGGAATACTAGCCAGTTTGTCTTTGGGTAAATCCTCAATATCCATACCGCCATGATGGGTAATAGTTAATGTCGGTGCCCTATAAATTGTGCTATCCGTGATAGAGACATACAATTCATATTTAGCAGGAATGGCACTTTCAAAAGTCACGCCTTCCGCTTTGGCAAAAGCATTACCATGTTGATGTTCGACGAAATAAAGGCGTTCTTTTTCTTTCATGGCAGTCGCTAAATCACTCGCTTTACCAATGAGTCCTGCTTTACCTTTTTTACCAACACCGCCTTTGAAAATCGGTTTGATAAAAATACTGCCCCAGCGATCAATTAAATCTTTTACTTGGTCAGTTTTTGCCTCAGGACCCAGCACCTCTGATGTAGGAAAATCTACATATTTGAGGAGTTTGGTCCCCCATAACATGCCTGTAATTTGCATTATTCGTAAAAACTCCTTTAATTAATTATTTACCGTTATCAATTTATGTCTGGTAGTGACAAAGCTAAAGCTTTGTACTCCAATAGCCCGTCAATTAAACCAAAGACTAAAGCTAAAGCTTTGTACTCCAATAGCCCGTCAATTAAACCAAAGACTAAAGCTAAAACTTTGTACTCCAATAGTCAATTAAATCAAAGACTAAAGTACTCGCCTTAGAATTTATTTATCAGGATAATTTTGCAAGAGGTTCCCTTATATATATATCATAAAAAATGACATAAAAATATGAATAGTAAATTAGCAATCTCTAATATTGATAAGGATTTAGGCAAATTAAGGTTCACTTGTACAAGTGAACCTTCATTTTCAACTACAATAGGGATTGCTGATAATTAAAGAATTAGATTGTGCTAATATTTTAATTTTTTTATAATGATTTTAATTGATTATTTCAGGAATTGATAAAAAGTCGTTTGAACAGGATTTAACGGATTATAAGGATAGACAGGATTAATCAGTCGTGCCACGAATTAACCCATTGATTTAAATTTAAAAAAATCTTATTTATCAATTAGTTGAAATTTTTAATAGACAAACATGATAAATTTTGAACAAGCAAGCATTAGACACTGTAATGCAACTCCCGTTTGAACAGAATTTTGATTAACATTGTCATACATTGCGACAATAAAAAATGTGTTTAAAATCAAATAGTTAAAACAATATGGGGCCGGTTAATTTTATTCTGGAGTCCAAAGCTTCAGCTTTAGGGAGTAATACGACGGTTATCTTCCTGCTAATGATAAAAACCGCCTAAAGCTAAAGCTTTGGACTCCAAAAAACCGCCTAAAGCTAAAGCTTTGGACTCCAAAAAACCGCCTAAAGCTAAAGCTTTGGACTCCAAAAAACCGCCT
>Ga0233403_10000868_pt1 | contig 14518 bp, 10 predicted proteins | sample Na_oxic_1_MG_FD_179866 | JGI IMG/M metagenome (GOLD analysis project Ga0233403, IMG submission 179866) | Seawater microbial communities from Saanich Inlet, British Columbia, Canada - Na_oxic_1_MG | ecosystem: Environmental > Aquatic > Marine > Inlet | place: Canada: British Columbia | collected...
CCACCAATACCGGTTGATGACAATACATTACATTTATCGTTGGTCTTCGTGAACTACGATGGCAACTGGAATTCTTTTTGGACTCAGCCCCAAATGAAAAAAACTCTGTTGGCACTCTTTCAAAAACACCAGAACAAACCTGTCGAAATTTCTTTGTGGTTCGCCAAGTCCAATTTTACCCAACAGATTGAGTTTGAATCACGAAGTACCGTTAAGATTAAAGAAGTCATCACGTCAGAAGCGGTGTACGACAAAATACACGCGCCAATTTCAGATCACCCCTCTGAAGAAGCTCGTGATATTGCCAAACCCATTCAGACCATTCTGACTCAATTCAAGGCGGAACGCCGTTGGTCAGGCAATAGCGATCACATCGTGGTTTTGTTTGCCCATAAGTTAGAGCCTGATGATTTGCAGTTTGACTGGTCTCCATTGACTACCGCCAATGGTTCACGGCACTTTGTGATCCTTTCCACAAAGCGCATTGCAAAGCGCATACGCAAGCAATTATCTGACAAAGGCGTTACAGTGCTTCGATTTCGTGGTAGATGGCTTGACTCCTTAAAGAAGGAGTTGGATAACTTACTACGTCAACCGAAAAACTAAAAATACCAGGGTTTAGCTGTGTTGGAGTCCAAGATTTATCTTGGACTGGAGCGGGGCGGGGTTTGTAACCACGCCGGCAACGTTTTAAAGCAAGCTATTAAAAAAAACGTTCCTGAACCGGTTGCAAACCGGTTACCGCATCCAAGTAGTGAGATAAACCTGACAGGTTTTTGAAACCTGTCAGGTTTTTTCAATTTGAATTTAACCTGACATGCAGGAGAATGTGTGGCCCCAAAAAACGGTTTCTTCAAGAAGAATGTTTTTTTGGACAAAGAAGGCGATAAATCGCCTACTACTAACAACAGGACTGTCATGATGTCGTTTTCCAACTCAACACCAGTGTTAGCCACAGAGCAACTGAGTTTTAGCTATCAACCGGAAGCACCGCAAGCCGAATATATCTTTAACTCGTTGAATTTCACCTTACATGCCGGAGAATGTGTGGCCATTTTAGGGCCTTCTGGGGTCGGTAAAAGCACCTTGATTAATTTATTGGCTTCCCTAGACTCTCCGACTGACGGTCGAATTCACTATCAACTGCGCGAGGGTGAATATCTTCTGGAAAAGAAGGCACTTTATCAACCAGGCGCTACTCGCAGCGTGGCCTCTCGCGATGAATTACGCAGTCGTTTTGGTTTTGTCTTTCAAACCCCCTTTATGCTAACCAGCTTTGATGTGCGCTATAACATAGGCCTCCCGTTACGTCTCAAAGGCCATAAAGAATCGGATATTAGGCCGTTAGTGGAAGACATGGTGGACAAAGTGGAACTTCGGCCCCAAGCAGATTGGACGGCCGATAAACTGTCCGGCGGACAGCGACAACGGGTAGCCATTGCACGCGCCTTAGTTCATCAACCCGATATCGTCTTTGCTGATGAACCCACCGGCAATTTAGATGGCAAAAAGGCTGAAGAAATCATGAAAATATTCATGGAACTCGTCGAACAAAAACACACTGCCTTAATCTTAATCACCCACGACCCGTGTGTTGCCAACTATGCCCAGCGCCTATTTTATCTGGAAAAGACTGAAGGAGTCCCGGCTCAACTGCAAGCGAAACAATGGAATCAACAAAGCCAAATCAAACAACAATGTTGTCATAAAATGGAAGAATGGTTATCTTGAAGGACAAAACCAACTTGAAGCAGCAGGAGTCCAAACTTTAGTTTGGACCTGAATAAGAGGATTATAAAAATGCGCTTATTAGCGACTATGGCCTATATTCCCAAAGATCTTGGGCATTATCGTGGCCGCCATGAAATGTTCTTGGGCTTAGGCGGTATTCTGTTCGCCACCGCCACCTTACTGATTTTGTTAGCACTGTCGTCAACGGTGCAACAAATAGTTGATCGCTCTTTAGAACAAGCGCGTCCTATTTTAGGTGTCTTGGAAGCGCGGTCTCAAGGGGCGACGTTAACCGATTTGCAAACGGATTTCTTAACGCAACTGGCCATGCCTGATCCATCGGCATCGTCTCCAATCGAAGCCGTCTCTCTGATTAGCCAAGACTTTGGTTTGGGGTTTGATATTTGGTCAAAGAAGCCCAATCCAGAAACCCATCAACCAGACACAGCCGCGTCGGAGGCAGGGCTGCCGGAAATCCTAACGCCCACGATAATAGCGGTGAAGCCCGGCGATCCAATGCTAGATTCGGCTTATGGCATCACCTATTTTAAAGGGGGACGGCCTTTTGAAGAAACGCCGCAGTGGCAATTTGAGTTCATCGTCAATGCGCGTTTTTTGGAAGAGGGGTTAAAACTCAGCCCAACAGAGATTCAACAAATCAAAGACGGTCAGGAACAGTTAAACTTGTGGATTGAGTTTCTGGAGCCTTTTGCACCTAAGCACCCTAAGCTCAATATCAGTTGGGGCATTCTTCCGATACCCGTCACTGGGATCGTTGATATTCCAGACAGCACCTACCCGGATATTTGGTTTCACTATGACGTGGCACGGGCCTATTATTATAATAGTTTCACCTATTGGCATCCCAGTTTTGTGATGCAGTTTGTGGATAAGAACGGCAACCCTTTAATAGATTATGCCTATTCTGAAACCAATCCCAAACAACCGACGATTATTCGCCGTTCCACTCAGGAGGTGATTGCCAAACTCAACAGTGACCATAATTTCTATCGGCCCTTACCGACACCGCAACCTTGGGACACGGCAGCCGCTGCTAAGGAACAACCCCCTTCGCAACCGGCCAGCGCGTTAGAAACTGATGAACTCGATGAGAAAGTCGATCAAACCTTCTTAGTCGCACGCCTCTTTGGTATAGATGACTATGTTGAACATTTCCGCGCTTTTCTGTGGCTACGTGACTATAAAGCACCGGAAAGCCATACCCAAGTGAAGAAAGCGATTAAAGCGCAGTACCAAAGCTATCTAAGCCAGAAGCGTGACGCCTATGACTCTGAAGATAAAGAGGAAACCAAAAAGCAAAAGCTTTATTTTGAGCAGTTAGATTACACCTTAACTCAAGCACTGAACCGAATCAGTCCAACGATTGATCTGTTTGTGATTTCCAGTGCCGTTATTTTGGTGATTCTCAGTGTGATCAACATGTCCTTATTTGGAATGGGGTTTGTTTGGCGCAAGCGGCAAGACATTGGATTACTGCGGGCTTGCGGCATGAATACCAACGGGGTTGTTCGCTTATTTCTAGCCGAAATCACCACATTAACGGTCATAGGAATTATTATCGGTATTCTGATCGCCTATTCTCTGTCATGGCCCTTAGGTTTTCTGGCGAATTGGTATATACTGGAAGCGATTCCACCCCTAAACTTTGAAGGCCAACAAATCATCCATAAACAATTAGTCATCCAAGGACTGGATATCGTCAAAACCGGCTTAGTGATATTGGGTGCCTCATTACTGGGGGCCATTATCCCCACCTGGAAAGTCACTCAGGTAGAGCCGATTGAACAACTGCGAACTCAGTTATAAAATGATAAACGAAATCCGAGTCAAGTCCCCAAAATCGGATTTCTTTTGGATTAAATCCGATTTTTTCCCAAAATCGGATTTATTTGAGATTGGGGCGAAATCCGATTTTTCCTTCCCCAAAATCGGATTTCTTTGAGATTGGGGAGATTTCTTTGACATTCACTTTTTTTAATGAGGTAGAATCTATGAAGATGAAACACCGCCACTTTGCCAACGCCGTGTTGTTGTGCGTGCCGTTGGTCAGTGTGGCTCAAAACCAGCCTTGCCTAGACTCGTCGCTCTATGAAACCACTCAAATCCGTGTGGGTGGGCTGAAAACGCCGGCTCCTGTCCTCTATTTCCTAAACCGCAGTCCGGTACCGACATACAGCAATGACACGACCAAGCAAGTCGCCGAGTTGTCTAAGAAACCCTTAGGCTCACCGTTTTTTGGTGTCAAGGGTGACAAAACAGAACAGCGGGTTAAGATCGGTCGATATGACCATAAACAAGATTGTTTTACCCAACTGTTAGGCTGGGTAGAAAAATCGCATTTGCTTCACAGCAACAAGCCGCTACGAGTAGGCGACGTGGTGAAGCGTTTTCCCCGCTTAAAGGGCCAGACACTCACTAACCCTGCGGCGGGAGAAAAGAAAAACCAAGACAAGGACCAAAGTAAAGCGGCCCAACAGCAAATGTCGGAAACCAACCGCCTGTTTCTTCGGGCGTTATCTCGCCCAGAGCATGGTTCTGAACCGGCAACTGCCCCTGGTCAGAAACAACAACAAGCCTCGGCTTCTGAAATCAAAATCGGCCATTTGGGCCATCTGTGGCGTTATGTCTATGCTGTCGAAGAAATCGATAAGGAACTGTGGTATTTGGTCGGCAGCAAAAGTCAATTGATGAACCGAGCGTATATTCCGAAAATTGATGACACCATCACTAAAGAAGTGCGACAAGGGCTGTTAGGCTGGATAGCCCAGCGACAGGTTAGCGAATGGTCCTCTAATGTGGTACTAGAGCCGAACACGGATAAAAAGGCGGTCAAAGAGCGCTATGACAATGATCGCATGGCAACGCTCCACAAAGAAGCCGACGAAACCAGCCCCATTCTGGCTCAAGAAAACAAAGAATTGTGGAAGCCGGTCATAGACGGTAAAGTGGATGACACCACCCAAGCCCGTTTTGCACCGCAGGGATTAGCACCGGAGATTGCCCGCTATTTTGTCAAGGGCTACAACGACGAAACCGGTTGGTACCATGTCGCCAGCGTGGGTGCCAGTCAGGAAAACCCGTTGACCGAGGCAGAGATTCGTGCGTTTTTAAAGAAACTGCGAGAATTGACCAATCAACTGCGAGCCGTAGATGTGGTTTTTGTCGTCGATCACAGTGGCTCTATGGGCAATGAGATCGAATCCGTCAAGGAGTTTTTTAACAAATTCAGTCGCCAACTCGGTAAAGCCCATAGAAAAGGAGGCTCCATGGGATTGAATTTACCCGGGGGCAAACTGGCGAGCATTGAAACCAATTTGGACATCAAGGTCAGTTTTGTTCTCTATGAACGTAAACCGGTGGATATTACCGCTCAACCGCGTCGCTTACCTGATGATCAAGCGGTTCTTGACAAAGAAGTAAAGAAAACCCGCATCTGGGGAGGAACCGAAGATGTACATCATGCTTTGTATAGCGTGATCAACAATGCCAAGTATTGGCGCCCTTACGCCCATCGGGCGATTATTGTGATCACTGATGAACCGGGCGATCCCGTCAGTCACAATGAGAAGGATGTACTTCAAAGCTTAAAACAAGCTTTGCAAGCCCCTCGGGAAACGATTAAAAAATTGGGGGGTAATCCCGCTCAAATCGACTACCGAGACTATACCCAAATTTGGGCTATCTTTGCGGATACCCATAGTCCTTTCAATGTTTTCAAAGGCAATATGGATTCGCTGACCCACTCAGATCGGATCATTCATATCAAGGATTTCGTTGGTGATTTACAACAGCGGAACAAGCTGCTGGCTCGCTTTAACGAGACGATTTATGGTTTACAGCAGTCCGTAACCGACCGTTTAAACCAACTGGCGGTTCAGATTAAAAAGGAGACGCAGTCAAAAAGTAGCACTGCTGCCAGTAACCAAACGTCACCCCAAACGGCCACTAAGCACCAATCAACCCTATTACTTCATCAAGCGGCCATTGAAGAGATTAAAACGCAACTGGGCATTGATAGCAGTGTAATTGCTGCCTTGGGGGCGTTGGCCTTTGTGGAAGGCCACACGCCGAAACGGATGCATGGGAGTCAGAACGATACTTATCGGGAAGTGGCCTTGATTGAACGACGGGATTTGCGGGCCTTGTATGATCAAGCAGAATCCTTTTTGCAGGCCTTTGACCAGTCTTTGAAGAAAGGTAAAGGAAATCCCCGTGCGATGGTTGCAGTGGCTCTCCTACAAGCCATTGCCGAACTGTCCGGTAACGATAATTTGCTAGACGACATAGAAGAGATGTCGATGGCCAAACTACGTCGCTATGCACGACGCTGGCTGAATCAGCGAAAGGTTAAGGATAACTCTCTGGCTGAACTCATCGGCTTGCAAGATTCTCTACCCATTCCTTCTGAAGGCTTGTTTGGGATGACACCGAAAGATATTCAACGCCTACCTCCTGACAAGATTTTGGTGGAAAGAGATCTGTTAGCGTTGAAGCAAATTTGCCTCAAGAAGATTTTGGGTGGTGAAACTGTCCCGCAAAAGGTCAACGATTGTCGCGTTCATTCGGGCCAAAAAAAGGATTGGAATTATCAACCTGCTGGCTCTAGCAATACCTACATCTATTTACCACTGCACTTAGTGCCTTAAGGTGACAGCGTCGGGTGGGTTCCGCTTCACACCCACCCGACTAGCGGTTAGCATGGAGTCCAAACTTTAGTTTGGCAGTGCCAGAGAGTGTCAATAGAATCTTGACAGAGTACTAGTGCAAGAAAGCGGAAATATCGAGACCCATCAGCCAACAGCTTTTCACGCCAAAATCTTTGGCGTGAAAGCAGTTGTCTAAAAGCTTAAGTCACCTAAAGGTGACTACCTCCACACAATACTATTTTTGATTTCATTTCTATATAAAAAATGTTGAAATACTGTTAAAATTTATCATTTGCGCTTTTTTGGTAGTAAAAATCCATTTAAAGCGTGCCGTTTTAGCAAAAATGCAGCACGTTAGTCACCTTTAGGTGACTTGAGCTTTTAGACAACTGCTTTAGCTGTTGGCTGGGTGGCTGGGTGGTCTTTCTATTTCCGCTTTACTGCACTAGGCTAAGTCCAAAGTTGACTAACGGTTGGCCGCGAAAAGTGGGCCATTGGCGAAATCAACAGAATCAATTCGGCAACCAGGCCCACAAATCACTGAGGAAGACTCATCGATAAATATTGGAGGTCCAAGATCAATCCGTTTATTCCCAAAATCCGTTGTACTCTCACTATAATCCATGAACATCAAGCATAACCAACGATTCCGTCGCCACCTGATTACCAAGGTCGTATTGTTGTGCGTACCGTTGGTCAGCGTGGCTCAAGAACAGCCTTGCTTAGACTCGTCGCCCTATGAAACCACTAAAATCCGTGTGGGTGGGCTAACAACGACGGCTCCTAGCCTCTATTTCCTAAACCGCAGCCCAACACCGATCTACCCCAATGACACGACGAGTCAAGTCGCTGAGTTGTCTAAGAAACCCTTAGGCTCACCGTTTTTTGGTGTCAAGGGGCACAAAACCGAAAAACGGGTTAAGCTCGGTCGATATGACGATAAACAAGATTGTTTTACCGAAGTGTTAGGCTGGGTAGCAAAACAGCATTTGCTTGACAGTAGAAAGCCGCTACGTGTAGGCGACGTGGTGAAGCGTTTTCCCCGGTTAACGGGCCAGACACCAACCGGCCAAGCGGCGGCAAACCATAGTAAAGCGGCCCAACAGCAAATGTCGGAAATCAACCGCCTCTTTCTTCGGGTTTTATCTCGCCCAGAGTTTCGTTTTGAACTGGCAACGGCCCCAAGTGTGTCCCAACAAGCACCCGCCTCAGAAATCAAAATCGCCCATTTGGGCCATCTTTGGCGTTATGTCTATGCCGTCGAAGAAATCAATCAACAACTTTGGTATCTGGTGGGCAGCAAAAGTATACTGATAGACCGACGGTATATTCTAAAAATTGATGACACCATCACTAAAGAGGTGCGACAAGTGCTGTTAGGGTGGATACCCCGGCGACAGGTGAACGAATGGTCCTCTAATGTGGTACTGGAGCCGAACACGGATGAGAAGGCGGTCAGAGAACGCTATGACAATGATCGTATGGCAACGATCTACAAAGAAGCAGACGAAAACAGCCCAATTATTGCTCAAGAAAACAAAGAGTTATGGAAATCAGCCATAGCCGGTAAAGTGGATCACACCACCCAAGCCAGTTTTGCGCCGCTGGGATTAGCCCCGGAGATTGCTCGCTATTTTGTCAAGGGCTACAACTACAACACCGGTTGGTATCATGTCGCCTGCGTGGTGGGTGCCAGTCAGGAAAACCCGTTAACATCCTATGTAGGGAGAAGTACGTTTTTAAAACAGCAGGAATTGACCAATCATGCGGCGGCCCAAGGAACATTGGCCTTTGTAGAAGGCCACACGCCGAAACGGATGCTAGGGAGTTATTACGATACTTATCGGGAAGTGGCCTTGATTGAACGACGGGATTTGCGGGCCTTGTATTATCAAGCAGCATCCTTTTTGCATGCCTTTGACCAGTCTTTGAGTAGAAGCAGAGGAAATCCCCGTACCATAATTGCGGTGGCACTGCTACAAGCCGTTGCCGAAGTGTCCGGTAACGATAAGTTGCTAGACGACATAGAAGATATGCCCATAACCAAACTACGTCGCTATGCACGACGCTGGCTGAATCAGCGACGGATTAAGGATAATTCTCTTGCTGAACTCATTGGATTGCAAGATTCTCTACCCATTCCTTCTGAAGGCTTGTTTGGGATGACACCGAAAGATATTCAACGCCTACCTCCTGACAAGATTTTGGTGGAAAGAGATATGTTAGCGTTGAAGCAAATTTGCATCAAGAAGATTTTGGGTGGTGAAACTGTCCCGCAAGATGTCAACAAGTGCCGCGTTCATCGGGGCCAAAAAAAGGCTTGGAATTATCAACCGGCTGGCTCTAGCAATACCTACATCTATTTGCCACTGCACTTAGTGCCTTAAGGTTAGAGCGTCGGGTGGGTTCCGCAATGCCATATCGTGTCGGGCAACCACAAGAAATAAGGGCAACCACAAGGGATTGCCCCTACGAACGGGAATAAAGGGCAATCCGTAGGGTTGCCCCTGAAGAACATTTATATCATGTACCGGTGTTTATCTTGTCATCAACTAAGGAGATTATAATCCATGAAACATAACCAACCCGTCATCCACCTTGCCAACGCCGTGTTATTGTGCGTGCCGTTGGTGAGCGTGGCTCAAGAACCGCCTTGCCTAGACTCGTCGCCGTTTGAAACGAGTAAAATCACAGTAGGTGGAAGTCGAGCGGAGATTCCAACCCTCTACTTTCTAAACCGTAGCCCAGTACCCACCTACCGTTCTGAGACGGCCTCAGAAGCGGTGCTTTCTTCAGAGTACCCATTAGGCAGCCCGTTTTTTGGTTTGAGTCACTACCAAACTGAACAGCGGGTTAAGCTCGGGAGATACAACCATAAACAAGAATGTTTTACCCAAGTGTTAGGTTGGATCGCCAAAAATCATTTGCTTCAAGGCAAATATCCGTTGCGAGTAGGCGACGTGGTTAAACGCTTTCCCCAGCTCAAGAGCCAAACGCCAACTCGCCAACCGGGGAACAGTAAAGCTTTGGAACAGAGCATGTCGGAAACCAATCGCCTGTTTCTCCGGGCGTTATCTCGCCCAGAGTTTCGTTTTGAACCGAAAAAGACACCCGGCGTTTCCAAACAGGCCGAAAAATTACCCGCCAAAATGGGTGGCTTAGGCCATCTGTGGCGTTATGTCTATGCCGTCGAAGAAATCAATCAGAAACTTTGGTATCTGGTGGGCAGCAAAAGTGTACTCACCGACAAAGCGTATATTCCCGAAATCGATGACGCACTCACTCAAGAAGCCCAACAAGTACTGTTAGGCTGGATACCCCAACGACAAGTCAGCGAATGGTCATCTAATGTGGTTTTAGAGCAGAACACTGATGAAAAGGCGGTGAAAGAACGCTATCACGATGACCGTATGGCAACGCTTTATCAAGAAGCGGACGAAAACAGCCCCACTCTGGCTCAGGAAAACAAAGCGTTATGGACACCCGCCTTGGCAAATAAAGCGGATGACAGCAGCCCTGCCCGTTTTGAACCCATGGGATTAGCACCGGATATCGCTCGCTATTTCGTCAAAGGCTATGATCCCAAAACGGGCTGGTATCACGTTGCCAGCGTCGGTAGCACTCAAGAACAACCGATGACCGATGAAGAGATTCGTGCGTTTTTAGGTAAACTGCGACAATTGACCAATCATCTACGGGCAGTGGATGTGGTTTTTGTCGTCGATCACAGTGGCTCTATGCACAATGAGATCGAAACGGTCAAGGAGTTTTTTAATCAATTGAGTCGCAAACTCGGTAAGGCCCATAGACAAGGCGGTTCAATGGTCTTGGATTTGCCCGGTGAAAAACAAACCGCCATTGAAACCAATTTGGACATCAAGGTCAGTTTTGTCCTTTATGAACAAAAGCCGGTGGATATTACTGAGCGTCCGCGTCGCTTACCGGATGAACAAGCGGTTATTGAAAGGGAAGTCAAGAACACTCACAAGTACATTGGGGGCGGAACAGAAAATGTGCATAAGGCCTTGTATAGCGTGATCAACAATGGCAAGTATTGGCGCCCCTACGCCCACCGGGCGATTATTGTGATCACCGATGAACCCGGCGATATCATCCGTCACAAGGAATCGGATGTACACCGAAGCTTAGAACAGGCCCTGCAATCTCCTCGGCAAACGATTAAAAGATTAGGCGGTGATCCAAATCGTATTGACTACCGAGACTATACCCAAATCTGGGCCGTCTTTGCCGACAAGCATAGTTCTTTCGATAAATTCCGGGGCAATATGGATTCCCTCACCCACTCGGATCGAATCATTCATATCAAGGATTTCGTGAATAATTCACAACAGCGGCAAAAAATACTGGCCCGCATTTACGAGACAATTTACAGTCTACAATTGGCAGTAACAGCGCGTTTAAATCAACTTGCGGCTCAGATTATTAAAAATGAGCAACAGTCCAACACCAATAGCCCGACAGCGGCCATGCCGGCAACTGGGAACAAATCAACCCTGTTACTCGACCAAGCGGCCATTGAACTCGTCAAAGACCAATTGGGCATTGATAACCAAGATTTTGCAGCCTTGGGTGCCCTAGCCTTTGTGGAAGGCTATACACCAAAACGGAGGGCCGGGCATCAGTACGATACTTACCGGGAAGTGGTGTTGATTGAACGACGGGATTTGCGAGCTTTGTATGAGCAAGCTCAATCCTTTTTGACGGCATTTGACTACTCATTAAAAGGTAGAGGAAATCCCCGTGCGATGGTTGCTGTAGCTCTCCTACAAGCCATCGCCGAATTGTCTGGTAACGATAAGTTGCTAGACGACATAGAAGAGATGTCGATAGCCAAACTACGTCGCTATGCACGACGTTGGCTGAATCAGCGACAGGTTAAGGCTCAGTCTCTGGCTGAACTGATCAGACTGCAAGACTCTTTACCTGTTTCCTCTGAAGGCCTGTTTGGGATGACACCGCAACAAATTCAACAGATGCCGCCCAACAACATTTTAGAGGAAAGAGAACAATTAGCTTTGAAGCTGGTTTGCCTGAAAAAGGTTTTGGACGGCCAAACCGTCCCACAAAATGTCAACGATTGTCGCGTTCATCGGGGCCAAAAAAAGGCTTGGAATTACCAACCGGCTGGCTCAGGCAATACTTATATCTACTTGCCACTGTACTTAGTGCCTTAAGACTGGGGTATTCAATTTCACCCTGTTTTTATTAGCAAGCGTAGGGTGCGTGCGTCCTACGCACCTCTTTCAAAAGCAACAAGATAAATCTTGTACTCCGGAACCTATTGCAACCTCGTCCATAACGTTTGAGTTATTGAAGCAACCGAAACGTGCGGTGCAGGTTGCAAGGTACTAGAAGCGAGAGGATACGAATGAAATTAAAAATAGTCTCTGCCAATGCCCAAATACGTTGCGCTCATGGCGGCACGGTACAAGTGACTCCGAGTTTGAATACGGTATTTCAGGGTATTGTCCCTCTTTGTGTAGAGGATATTATGGGTGCGAGTATTGTTGGTTGTACTGTGCCACAATCGAATAGCAGTAAACCTTGTCAAAAAGTGGTTTCTCTGATGACGGGACAAGGCCCTATTTGGATCTGTGGGCAACAATGGCTGGTCACTGATGCATTGGTTAAAGCACAAGGTTTGACTGATGGTTTCCCGCAGCCAGCAACGTGGGCCGTTGAAGATGCGGGGCAAGAGCTTGTTGAAATTGATATTTAGATATTATCAGTCGTTATAAAAGGCGCATTAAAAAAAGGGTAATATCAATAAATATGTAGGTCAACAAAAGTTTTTTAACAAAATTCTTATATATAGAAAATGTTAAAAGATTTATGTGTCCCTACTTATAATTCGCGATAGCTATATCGTCTTATTTGAGCTTCAAGTAGTGGAGTTACTCTCTTTGAGGAATTCATGTCTTTTTCCAGTTCTAACAAAGACGAGTATTCGGCTTGCAATTTTTGATGTTCCTCTAATTTCTCTTCAATTTCATCTACATCTAAAAAAACATTAAAATCCTGCCCTTCATAGTTATTAGCAGACACAATAAATTCCAAGCAAAAATCTTCATCATTATGATTAATATCAAATTTAGCTAATGTCGTTATTTCACCATCTGCTGGAAAGTTAGTCAGTAAGTTTACCAAATATTGATGTCTTTCCTTATTAACTTATGGTTCGGTGATTTAAAACCCAGAATTTAAGAATTAGGCTCTTTGGCTTTTTGAAAAATGAAATCGGTTGATAAAATTTTCAAAAGCGGCTTGGTTTTTGACCGCCTTAATTCTTTTTATTTCAATAGGTTACATTTTATACGGGCGTGATTATCAAATTAAGACCAGTTTGCTGGTGTTTTTAGTTTTAAAAAACTAACATAATAGTAACTCCTGTTCAATAACAACTATTTATATCAAATAGAAAGGTTATTTATCCTTGTATAAATGAGGGCTAAATATAACTCATTGAAATAAATGAATAAAATGATTATAGCTTTTTTTTAAATTTTCACAAAAAAATGACCGAACCATAAGTATTAAAAGAACAATGCAATAAAGTAAAAACCAATTGCAATAACGTACTTTTTCCACCACCATTTAAACTTCCTAAAGGAAAAATAGTCGGTGTAAATCTTTGTTTAAACTCAAAATATACATTTTCTAAAACTCTAAACTTTTCTATTTGAATTCTTTTTAAAAACATCTCAATTTTCCTTATAAGTCCAAATTAAAATAGTCACAATACCTGATTTAAATGGTGGGCAAGAAAAGTGTTTCTATTTGGAGCATACCGCGACGATTCCTTATAGAGAGTGACAGCTTCTACTAATTTCTCATTAGGGAGCAAGCGTATATTATGTTAAGATTTTGTTGTTTTGAAGGAGGTTACGTTGGTTTTCAGCGCAAAATTAGACATTTTACTTGAAATAAATGGATCAGGCTAGATTTTGAATTTTATGTTAAAAATAATTTGAACCTAGTACTCTGTCAATTTTGTTTTGAGGGGTACAGTTATCAGTTATCAGTTATCAGTAAAATACGCATCAATATCATTTACTGATATGTAATGTATTCATAATAATGTCCATAGATAAAACTTAATGTTACAATAAAAATTCATTATAAATTTCTGTATAATAAAGAAACATAAGATGAAAACAAACTTGATGATGTACTAGAGTTTGTCAGATAAATCTGTTGGCCTTGAATATACGGGATTACAAGGTTTTGATAACTGATAACTGATAACTGATAACTGATAACTGATAACTGATAACTGATAACTGATAACTGATAACTGATAACTGACAAATATTACCCCTCAAAACAAACTTGACAAGGTACTAGCCCCCTTTTCTTTTTGCCGTTAGAATTATCTAGTTCCATGAAATATTTACTTTTCGATGCTTGGCAACACAATCTTGAAGGTATAAATTGATTAGATTATTATAAGGAACTCCAACTTCTGATGCCATGGATTTAAAATAACCAATAACATCTTCACCTATTTTCAATGTTACTGATTTTTTTAGTTTTGCAGAATATGGATTTCTACGGGATTGTAACTTTGAAAGATCATATTCATTTTTCATGACTTATTTTCCTCTATAGAATTTTTGTTCATTTTTCGTGGCTTTTCTTAGTACATTTCCTGATTGTCTTTCACAATAACAAACCATAAGTATTCTAGTTTTATTACTCACTCCTAACATAAGAAACCTATCTTCTTCTAATTCAGAATGATTATCATCATAAAATTGTACTGCAAAATCATCATAAAATATTGAAGATGCTTCTTCAAAAGAAATTCCATGCTTTCTTATATTACTAGATTCTTTTGTGCTGTCCCACTCAAATTTAATCATTAGTATATTTTAGATTATTTTATATAGTAACTAAATATATTAAATAATATTAAAAAATAGACTGTAATAATTATAAAAGATGTTATTATTAAAGCCCAGAAATTATTGACAGCTATTACAAATGCCCAAAATTTTTGACGGGTAGAAATTTGAGGTAATGGTCGCTATAATTACAGAGATAGATTGAACTATAAATTCTCAATCAAGATATTTCAAGAAAAACGGTTGTATATCTAT
>Ga0233403_10000869_pt1 | contig 14506 bp, 10 predicted proteins | sample Na_oxic_1_MG_FD_179866 | JGI IMG/M metagenome (GOLD analysis project Ga0233403, IMG submission 179866) | Seawater microbial communities from Saanich Inlet, British Columbia, Canada - Na_oxic_1_MG | ecosystem: Environmental > Aquatic > Marine > Inlet | place: Canada: British Columbia | collected...
ATTGCCCTTACGGTCATTGATTCGTAGGGGTAATCCCTTGTGGTTACCCCAATCCCTTGTGGTTACCCCAATCCGTTGCTCCAGCCCCGGATGGGTATTTTATGAGTTACCTTAAATAACACCATTATAAAATTTAATTTATAAGTGATTGATTTTATTGTAATACCGATTAATATACCGCAGCTAAACAATAATAAAATAGATTAAAGTCAGTTACTTGAAAAATTTTAGTCGATTGTTAAATAAGCTATTTTATGGCCCTTTTTCCTAATCCTCAAAAAATGACCGAACCATAAGCTGATAAGTTACACATCGCATTACTTATATACTCAACACGGGAAAAAATTTTAAAGATGTTTCACCATAACCTAAGTGAACGTGCGTTGCACTTGTTAAAAGTGCTAGTCAATCGCTATATTCGTGAGGGACAACCGATTGGCTCACGTACACTGTCACGCGATACCAATCTCGATATCAGCCCAGCCACCATCCGTAATGTGATGGCTGATCTAGAAGAAATGGGATTGGTTTGCTCACCACATACCTCAGCCGGCCGTATTCCTACCGTGCGCGGCTATCGACTCTTTGTTGATAGCCTGTTGCAAACCAAGCCCTTAAGTAATAAAGAAGAACAGCATTTGCGTCGCCAGTTTACCCAAGAATACGACAGTTCACAGTTATTAGAACAAACCTCTAACTTATTGTCAGAAGTAACTCATTTCACCGGACTCGTTATGCTCCCCAAGCGCGATTCCAAAGCATTGCGCCATGTCGAATTTTTATCCCTTTCTGAAAAACGTGTGTTAGTCGTTTTAGTTTTTAATGAACAAGAAGTTGAAAATCGCATTATACACACCAGCCGCCATTACTCCCCCGCCGAATTACAAAGTGCTGCCAATTATTTGAATGAAGCTTTTTCCGGTAAAGATATGAAAACCGCGCGCGACGACTTGCTAAACGAAATGAAGGAAACTCGCCAATATATGGACAAAATAATGCAAGCCGTCATAGAAATGGCCGACAAAGTTTTTGAGAGCGAACCGCAACAAGAACGTGATTTTGTGATGGCCGGACAAACTAATCTAATGGGAGTGGCTGAATTGTCCGATATTGACAAATTACGCGATTTATTCATCGCTTTTAACAAAAAACGTGATATTTTGCACTTACTTGACCAAGCTCTCAAAGCCCAAAGTTTGCAAATTTTTATTGGCGAAGAATCAGGCTACGAAGCCCTGTGTGATTGTAGTGTGATTACGTCCCCTTATATCGTCAAAGGTGCCATGATAGGCGTACTTGGCGTGATTGGTCCCACTCGTATGCCTTATGAACGAGTCATTCCAATTGTTGACTTGACTGCTAAATTATTAGGAAAAGCCTTGAACCCTCACTAAATAATCCCCATTGATTGCCTCTGACTCGAATCAGTGCCACTTTTTTTTTGGCACTAGCTGTGGCAGTTCCTATAGTGGTATGCCAATGAATTGATAGGATTTTTACCAATTTAAGCCATTTTTTTCATATACTTAGGAGCCTCTTGCAAAACTCTTTTTGAAAGTTTCCCCAGGTTTCACCAGTTGCTCTTAACATTCAACCCCTATCGGGGTTGTCCCAGGTTTCACCTGGGGTGAAAGCAAGAGGCGAGTGGGGTTATTTTTTTAACAATATCAACCCCGTAGGGGTTGAACGTGAATAGCCCCAGGTGAAACCTGGGGTTTTGCAAGAGCCTCTTAGGTATCAATTTATTTGCAAAAAACTATAAGTACCGGTCTGTTTTATAAGCACTCAATCCTGACATCAAGTATTTTAATTTAACAGAGGGGCAACCATAAAGGATTTGCCCCTACATTGATGGATCATCATTAGACATCAATTTTTAAATACTTGATTTTAAATGATTTTTAGTAGGGGGCCGATAAGCGAGAGCGAAACCCGCCTATCCCTCAAAATGGTGGGTACTTTGATATCTACCTGCCCCTACTAACAATGAGACATTGATGGTACCGGTATTCAGATAATGATTGAGTCCCCTTTAAGGGAGGGGAAGTTGATTAAACCAATTATTTTTCTGAAATACTGTAACAGCAATCCTCCAACCCTGAAATTAGAAAGAACTTAGTCGCGTAGCTTAAATACAAAGTTTGTGACTGTACTCAGTACCACCAACCCAGAACATCATACGATGGAAGTGCCAAGTATAAGTACCCAACCTTATATTCTGATATCCGAAATATTTTATAAACGCCTTTATTTATGAGAATTTATGAAAAAATATCCGAAAATTTATGAACGGGTACTTATAACGGTGTTGGCACTTTCGATTTCAGAAACAATTCTAAATGATGACCACGCTTAGTATTATTTAAATTGAAAGGAGTTTCTATGACAATAGACGAATCAATTTCTGAAAATAAAAACCCGGCTCAGTCAACACCTGAAACGGCTGAAACGGAGGCAGTGAGGGAAATACCGGTTACCGAATCAACAACTACAGCCTCGGCTGAGCCAGTCGAATTGCAAACCGATTCGATACCTAAAACCGATTCAACAGAGGCAACTGACACCGAAGTCTTAGCTGAAGAAAAAACAGCCACGCCTTCTGTAGAAGAACTAACCCGTCTGTTAACCGAAGCCACCCTAACAGCCCAAAATAACTGGGACAATTTACTCCGCAAACAAGCAGAGTATGACAATTTACAAAAACGCATGGAACGCGAATTAGACAATGCACGCAAATATGCTTTGGAAAAATTTGCCACCGAATTGCTCGCTGTCAAAGACAGCATGGAATTGGGCATAGAAGCGGCAACTAAACCGGAAACTACCCTAGATACCGTGCGCGATGGCATAGATTTAACCTTAAAAATGTTAACTGACACGATGGCAAAATTTGGCATCCAGGAAATTAATCCTATTGAGGAAAAATTTAATCCGCAATGGCACGAAGCGATGGCGATGCAACCAGTACCAAATGTTGAAGATGGCACCGTGTTACTTGTTCATCAAAAAGGCTATCAACTCAATGAACGTCTATTACGTCCGGCACGAGTTGTGGTAGCAAAAGCTATCCAAGCTGAAAAACCGCTTGAAAATCAAGGCTAAGTCCTTATATTAAATTACCGCTTAGTACCCGTGCAAATATTTTTTGGTATTTACTTTGATATCAGAACCAAGTTTCAGAAAAAACTGGGGTTTTAAAAACCTGATTATACTCAACATGGGAAGAATTTTTTATTTATAGGCTGATTTTAAAAAACTTTACCATGTCAAAGTTTTCAGCCTGAAATACTAAAACTTGATGTAGGGGCAATCCTTTATGGTTGCCCTCTATTCACCATTATTTTTGTTGAATCTATCAGCATCAGATCAGCGACAAACTAGAAAATTTTTGGCAAAGGTAATTACAAATATCTTGGTCCAAAAAACCTTCATTCAGATTGACTAAAAACGACTGACTTAAAAAACAAAAAAGGAGAACCGACTTATGGGCAAAATCATTGGTATCGATTTGGGAACAACCAATTCTTGTGTCGCGGTCATGGAAAGTAAAAATTCCCGCGTCATAGAAAATAGCGAAGGGGCACGTACCACACCCTCTATCATTGCTTATACCAACGATGAGGAAGTCCTTGTGGGACAATCCGCTAAACGTCAAGCCGTCACTAATCCAAATAACACCTTATTCGCGGTAAAACGTCTGATCGGACGCAAGTTCAAAGACAAGGTCGTGCAGCGCGATATCGACATGGTATCCTACCAAATTGTCGAAGCAGACAACGGCGACGCTTGGGTTCAAGTCAAAAGCAAAAAAATGGCACCGCCTGAAATATCCGCCCGTGTGCTGATGAAAATGAAAAAGACGGCCGAAGATTTCTTAGGCGAAACCATCAAAGAGGCAGTCATTACGGTTCCGGCTTACTTCAATGACTCGCAACGCCAAGCAACTAAAGATGCTGGACGAATTGCCGGCTTAGAGGTGAAACGTATTATCAACGAACCTACCGCGGCTGCGTTGGCGTATGGCATGGACAAACAGCGTGGTGATGTCAAAATTGCGGTGTACGACTTGGGCGGAGGTACCTTTGATATTTCCATCATTGAAATTGCCGAAGTTGAAGGAGAGCATCAATTTGAAGTGTTGTCTACTAATGGCGACACGTTCTTAGGCGGTGAAGACTTTGACTTACGCATTATTAACTATTTGGTTGAGGAATTCAAGAAAGACAGCGGGATTGATCTCAAAAAAGACCCGTTAGCTTTGCAGCGCTTAAAAGAAGCTGCCGAAAAGGCTAAGATTGAATTGTCTTCTAGTCAACAAACGGAAATCAATTTGCCTTATGTCACAGCCGATGCCAGCGGCCCAAAACACTTGAACATCAAATTGACCCGAGCCAAACTGGAAGCTTTGGTGGAAGATATGGTGGAACGTAGCATGGAGCCCTGCCGAGTTGCGCTCAAAGATGCTAAGGTAAGCGCAAGGGATATCAATGAAGTCATTTTAGTCGGTGGGCAAACTCGTATGCCCAAAGTACAAGAAGCGGTTAAAAACCTGTTTGGCAAAGAGCCACGTAAAGATGTTAACCCAGATGAAGCGGTTGCCCTCGGTGCGGCCATTCAAGGCGGTGTTTTGAGTGGGGAAGTAAAAGATGTGTTATTGTTGGATGTGACTCCGTTGTCTCTTGGTATTGAAACCTTGGGCGGCGTGATGACTAAGCTCATCCAGAAAAATACCACCATTCCAACCAAACACACACAAGTTTTCTCAACGGCAGATGACAACCAAACCGCCGTGACTGTGCATGTTTTGCAGGGTGAGCGTGAAATGGCTTCGGCCAACAAATCACTGGAAAAATTTGATTTAGCTGAGATTCCACCAGCCCCTCGTGGTATACCACAAGTAGAAGTTACTTTTGACATTGATGCCAATGGTATTTTGCATGTGTCGGCCAAAGACAAAGCCACTGGCAAAGAGCAATCCATTTCCATTAAAGCCTCCAGCGGCTTATCTGATGACGAAATTGATCAGATGGTTAAAGATGCTGAAACTCATGCCAGCGAAGACAAGAAGTTCCATGAACTGGTTGAAGCGCGTAATATGGCTGAAAACATGATTCATGCCACCACCAAATCGTTGACGGATCTGGGTGATAAAGTCAGCAGCGATGATAAAACGGCCATTGAAGGCGCTATCGAAGAACTCCAGGAAGTACTCAAAGGTGACGACAAAGCGGCCATTGAGGCTAAGACTCAGAAGCTGGCAGAAATCTCCGGCAAAATAGCACAACAAGCTTACGGTGGTGCCGAAGGTGCGGCTGATGCCAGTGGCTTTACTGAAGCGGCTGCCCAAGCTGCGGAAAAGCAAGCTAAAGGAAAAGACAATCAGTCAGATGATGTGGTTGATGCTGAATTTGAAGAAGTTAAAGATAAAAAATAACCGGAGGAATCCGATTTTTTCTAAAAATCGGATTTCTTTCCTAGTATTCCACCACACTTATTTTGACCGGTTGTATGGGGCACATTTCCTTGTTGAAGGATAATAAACATCATTCATTGATTTGACTAAAATATCTGACGGCTATTCTGGATAAGTTTTTTATAAATCAATGAATTAGAAAAATAACCCATTTTTTTGGAAGGCACCCGGTTGTATCACCGCCATATCGTGTCGGGCAACCATAAAGGATTGCCCCTACGTAAAACCTGGATTGGTAGGGGCAATCCCTTGTGGTTGCCCTCAATCCCTCGCGCAAGCTCGGCGAAAAACCGGCGAAAAATCCTTAACTTAATGGCATTGACCCGGTTGTATGTGCTAAAAAATACCTCCAAAAAATGTTCCCGATACCTATCAAATTATCTGTGGTGGAACACTAGACGTACTTTATGCCTGACGACCATAAATTGGATTTAGGCTCAGTTATAAAAATCCGGTTACTTTTGTAAACTATAGATGTTCAGATAAATCATTTCATTCCCCACACCCCTGGTTTCACCTCAATGCCATTAAGTTAAGGATTTTTCGCCGGTTTTTCGCTGGGCTTGCACGTGGGATTGAGGGCAACCACAAGGGATTGCCCCTACCAATCCAGGTTTGGCGTAGGGGCAATCTGGAATGGTTGCCCGACACGATATGGCATTGAGGTTTCACCTGGGGATATTAACATTCAACCCCGGGTTGAACTTTTGGTTATATTTTTTCCCAGGTTTCACCTGGGATTTGTGAAATTATTTATTTGAACATCTATAGAGATTAAATTTTTCAAAAAACGCCGGTAGTAAGCACTCAAATATGATTTTTTTAAATGATATATTGCGCCGGTGCTCCTATCATCGATCGGGCAGTCTTAAAAAAAAGCTATGTCAAAACGTGATTATTATGAATTATTAGGTGTTCAAAAAAACGCCTCCGAAAATGAATTGAAAACAGCTTACCGCCGATTGGCAATGAAATATCATCCGGATCGAAATCCAGACGATAAACAAGCAGAAGAAAATTTTAAAGAAGCCAAAGAAGCCTACGAAATCCTAAATGATCCACAGAAACGGGCAGCTTATGATCAATTTGGACACGCCGGTATTGATGCCGCCATGGGCGGCGGTGCTGGTTTTGGGGGATTCGGCGGCGGGTTTAGCGATATAGGCGACATTTTTGAAAGCGTCTTTGGTGGTGGATTTCGCGGTAACAATCGGAGCAGTGCTTTTCGAGGTTCCGATTTGCGCTACGATTTGAGCTTGTCTCTTGAAGAAGTGGTTGCCGGCAGTGAGGTCAAAATTCGCGTTCCAACCCAAGTGGTTTGCTCAACTTGCGATGGTAGCGGGGCAAAACCAGGTACCAGTCCTAGAACCTGCTCACGTTGTGGAGGAGCCGGACAAGTACGGATAACGCAAGGCTTTTTTTCCGTGCAACAAACATGTCCGACATGTCGCGGTACCGGTAAAATTATTCCAGAACATTGTCGTGCATGTCATGGTACTGGGCGTGTCCAAGAACATAAAACCTTGTCAGTCAAAATTCCGCCTGGGGTGGACAGTGGTGATAGAATTCGCTTATCAGGCGAAGGCGAAGCCGGTGTCAATGGTGGACCGCCAGGCGACTTATATGTACAAATTAATGTACGTCCTCATCCGATATTTACTCGTGAAGACAACAATTTATTCTGCGAAGTACCGATTAGCATTGTTACCGCTGCACTAGGCGGAGAGTTAGAAGCTCCGACACTGGATGGGCGCGTTGTACTCAAAATTCCTCCGGAAACACAAACCGGTAAAGTGTTTCGCATTCGAGGCAAAGGTGTTAAACCAGTACGCGGAGGCTTAGCCGGAGATTTAAATTGCCGCGTTGCCGTAGAAACGCCAGTCAACCTGACTCCTCGCCAAAAAGAGCTACTCAGAGAATTTGAAAACAGTATGGGCAAAAGCAAGCGGCACACTCCAAAACAAAGCTCATGGCTAGATGGTGTCAAAAAATTTTTTGAAGATATTTCTAAATGAAACCCTCACCCCAATAAACCCCTCACCCTAGCCCTCTCCTCAACGGAGAGGGAAACCAACCATGAAACTTTCCATCCCAGACCTTCTCTCTCAATACAATGATGAAAATGTAGAGTCAGTAGTAGGCGAGTTATTGCCTAATAATTGAAGGGGGGAAGGAGATTTATCACCGACTAAATACCGAATCAGAATTTTTCCAGTTTTTGAAACTTCCTCTAACCTCCCCTACACGCCGACTTAAGCCTAACTCTCTGTAAAGATATCTTTTTTGACGGCTTTCCATCAGCCTATGAACCTATCCGGCCCTATTCGTTTTTGATTTTAGAAATAATATTTTTTAAAAATAGGATTTATTGAACCGGTTCTGATTTCAAAAATCAGGCTATTTGCCGATCTATTTTACTCATTATTCACCATTTCTTGAATACTGGGATAGGTTCATATAATATAAAAATTATGCGAAAATGACCGGAACAGTCAACAAACCAAGTTTATTGAGGACACTTAGATTATCATTGCATACTTGCACAAGTTCTTTTTGCAAGAGCCGTTAGTGAATCTTTTGGCAGGAGTCCAAGATTTTGAAAAAATGCCGATAAGCCTCACGAAAAATTCCAAATGATGAGTTCACTACATATAAAACAAGGATAAATGAATGAAAACCAATGTTGCAATCGCCGGTTCGGCCGGTCGAATGGGGCGCCGACTGATTGAAGCCAGCCTACAAGAACACCAAGCCATTTTAACGGTTGCGCTTGAACATCCAGAAAGTCGGCTTATTGGCAGCGATGCTGGTGAGTTGGCAGGGATGGGTTGGCTTGATGTTTCAGTTATAGGTCATTTGGATGCCGTTATTAATAATTTTGACGTATTGATTGATTTCACCACCCCTGAAGCGACTCTCGAACATTTAGCCACTTGTCGAGCCGCTCACAAACGCATGGTTATTGGTACAACTGGTTTCTCGGCCGAACAACGCCACATTCTCGAACAAGCGGCGCAAGATATTGCCATTGTATTTGCGCCCAATATGAGCGTTGGCGTTAACCTGACCTTTAAATTGGCGGAAATGGCGGCTAAAGTGCTTGGCGATAACGTTGATATTGAAATCATTGAAGCCCATCACCGCCATAAGGTGGACGCACCTTCAGGCACGGCACTGCATCTGGGTGAAATTGTTGCCAACACACTAGGGCGAGATTTATCCGAATGTGCGGTGTATGGACGGCAAGGAAAAACCGGAGAACGTGATCGCCGCACGATTGGCTTTGAAACGATTCGTGCTGGCGATATTGTTGGCGAACATACAGTGATGTTTGCTGATGTTGGTGAACGTATTGAAATTACTCACAAAGCGTCCAGTCGTATGACTTTTGCTAATGGTGCGGTGCGAGCGGCATTGTGGATTATGCAAGCGGAAAAGGGATTGTTTGATATGCAGGATGTATTGGGGTTGCGATAATATTTGGGCATCCATTCCAAGTTAAAAAGAGTACCTAGTGCCGAATCGCTCTAGTGCTCATACCACCTCATGGGATTGATTCAAATTTAAGTTTTTTGTATTTTTATAGAATCTATGACCAAATCACCAAAAATGGTCGGTTTAACTACGTTCTTCAACGGAAAAGCTGTCGCTTACTGGCCCCGATGCCATATCATGTCGCTGTCCAAGTACAACGGACACGCGAATCGAAGGTGAATGAAGTTAATTTTTTTAACCTTATGATTTTTGATTATTTTTATCCGTTTATTTCGAGTATTCGTTGGTTGTACTACTTTAATAAAATTAGTCAGTTATTCGTTACGATATGGCACGGTTACCAGCCCCCGACATGCGACAAGGAAGGATTTTTCGGTTTTAGTTTCTGAACATTTATCTTTTAGGAGTAGATTATTGTGATATTAACAACATTAGAGGGCGTACCGGGTAAAACCATTGTGGAACATTATGGTCTCGTCCAAGGTAGTACGATTCGAGCCAAACATATCGGTAAAGATATTTTGGCCAGCTTAAAAAATCTGGTGGGCGGTGAACTGAAAGCTTACACGGAATTATTGCAAGAATCTCGTCAAGAGGCAGTTGAGCGCATGGTTGCACAAGCACAAGAATTGGAAGCCAATGCGGTAGTCAATATTCGGTTTGCAACCTCCTCAGTGGCTCAAGGGGCCGCCGAACTGTTTGCTTACGGTACAGCGGTTAAGGTGGAATAGCGATGGATGGTTTATTTGAATTTCTCATATTTTTGGTTTTACTCGTTGTTGGCTATTTTTCCGGCAATTATTTTGAGAGGCAGCATTATAAAAGTATCCGAGAACGAGAACGAAAAACCCGTTATTTTCCGGTCGCGACTTTTGGCGCGACTATGCCACTGCCCGACGCACAAGAAGCGGAGTTGGTTGTTGGCAGTGTCGTGATTTCGATTGACTACTTTAAGATGATTTCAGCGGCCTTGCGAGGTTTGGTTGGTGGCCGAATAAAGGTCTATGAAAGTTTACTGGATCGAGGCCGCCGAGAAGCCCTGTTGCGGATGAAAGAAGACGCGATAGCGTGGGGGGCCACTGAGATACTGAACGTGCGACTGGAAACGGCGGCAATTGGGGGCCGTTCTGGAAGCAATAGCGGCCCTGGCACCATTGAAGTCATTGCCTATGGCACTGCCGTCCGTTAAACTTTCAAAAAATCCTCGTTCATCAATATTAGAAAGATGTTACCGAGCAACTTGCTTCATATTTCGTCTGATATTTTGTCCAAAGCTTTAGCTTTGGATTCCAACAACACTCCTTTTTATTGAAATCGAACATGATAAAAAAGCCTAACTATGTTGAACGGAAAACTATTCCCGAAGGAAACGTGACTCCCCATAGTCCACTGATTAATTTTGCCTATTTATTGGGCACGGTGGTATTGGTTAGTGTATTGATTTTCATCGCGCTCGGCTTTGTCGCGGATTGGTTGGCGGTGCGGATAAGCCCGGAAACCGAAAATAAAATGGGTGATATGTTGTATCACACCCTTTCAATTGAACAAGAAATTCATGACGAGAAGCGTATCGAATACCTTGAGAATCTGCTAAATTCCCTATCTGATCCAACCGAAACTCCTCGTTTACCCTTGAAGATTCATTTGATTGACAGTGATATCGTGAATGCAGCCATTATGGTAGGGGGACATGTTTTTATTCATACAGCACTGCTGGAGGAGGTCGCCTCGGAAAATGAATTGGCTTATGTGTTGGCACATGAATTGGGGCATTTTCAAAATTATGATCCCAGTAAAAGTTTAGGACGTTCACTGGTTTTTATCATGCTTTCAATGGCACTGGGTATTGGCACGTCACAATCTGGGGGGGTGCCGGGTATTGTTCATCAGACCGAAAAATTAACCGGTCTGAGTTATAGCAGAAAGCAAGAAAAGCGGGCTGATTTTTATGGATTATCTCAGACTGTTAGCTACTATGGACATGGTGGGCACTGCCTTGATTTCTTTAAGCGACTTAAAGAGGGGGATGGGAAAACGGAACACTGGGCTAAAGTTTCCAGCTATTTTTCCAGTCATCCGCACTCAAAGGAAAGGATCACCTATCTTGAGCAGGAAGCGGCTGAAAATGGATGGGATATGCTGGGCGAGGCAAAGCCATTGCCGAAATGGCTGCATTGTCCAAATATGGAACAGTGTATTTCAGATGTGGAAGATTAGGAATTTTGGCTATTTAAAATTTCAAAAGGGTAATTATTGTTGATAGGCATTTTGCCGGTGCCGGCGCGATTGTCTGGCCCAATTGTTATCAATAACTGATTGAATTTGAAATGAATTTAATTTGTCAATCGTTTTATCCTAATTAGCTGACGTTCTATCCATTTTCATGTAACTTATTGATTTTATCAATCAATTATTTCAAAAAATTAACAAGAATTCCGATTTTGAAAAAATCGGAGTTCTATCTCCCCCAAAAATCCGAGAACTCTCCCTAATTTTCAAAAAATAAAAAAGTCAATAGGCCCTAGCTTTGGCTTATTTCCAAATGGGGACGACCGGTTCGACTGAAAAAAAACTTGCCAATCCCAAATAACTTATTTATAATGCCGTCCCATCACTGACTTGTCTTTAACTACTGACTTTCAGAATGGTTAAAAAAAAGCCAATACATTGAAAGGGGTTGGGGAGATGGAAAGTAATTTGCAATATTATGTTGTGCAAATTCCTACTCAATCTCACCAAACTAATATCCATTCTTTCTAATTGTTTTCAATTATTTTCCAATTATTTTCAATTTACCCCTTGACACAATTATTCTAATTGGTAAAATAGCAATCAGTTTTGTCAATTTGCGGGAATAGCTCAGTTGGTAGAGCACAACCTTGCCAAGGTTGGGGTCGCGAGTTCGAGTCTCGTTTCCCGCTCCAAATTCTCTCTAATAATTATCCTGACGGCTGAGTGGCAGAGTGGCTTATGCAGCGGTTTGCAAAACCGTGTACGTCGGTTCAATTCCGGCCTCAGCCTCCAAACTATGCCCGGGTGGTGGAATTGGTAGACACAAAGGACTTAAAAAAATTAATTTGAGCACCTAAGGCGAAATCTTTAGGTGAATGGAGTCTAATTCGGCGAAACTTTCATTGATTGGTATCAATGGCAACGCCGAGCTTAGCTCAATTCAGCAACTTCCACAATTCCCTTTTTTTATTGATTGGTTTATTACTGAATCGAGAAAGTGTAGAGACCATACGGCTCCTGCCTGACTAAACTCTTTCAACCCTATTTTCATTTCTCATCTGAAAGTTTTTAGAGGCAAAGACAGGGTCCAGACCACAAACACATTAAATCAATAATTGAAGTTAATTCATTTATAATCGTCCGAATGTGGCAGCAAAAGCTGTAGTTGGTAAGAAAATCCTTCGGTTTTAATAGACCGTACCGGTTCGAGTCCGGTCCCGGGTACCATACCTATTTATCCCTCCTTTCTATATGTGGGAAGGGCAAGAAAAATCTTAATACTATTGGTCGATAGATTCAGATGTACACAGCACATTTTGGGCTGAATGCCGCACCCTTTTCTATCACGCCTGATCCACATTACCTCTATCTAAGTGTACGCCACCGCGAGGCATTAGCACATTTGTTATACGGAGTCAATGAAGGCCCCGGCTTTGTGTTACTGACTGGCGAAGTGGGCACTGGTAAAACCACACTTTGTCGCACTCTCATTGAACAACTTCCAGATACGGTGGACGTTGCGCTATTGCTCAATCCACGAGTCACGCCAAGAGAATTGTTGGCTGCCTTGTTTGATGAGTTAAGAATTAGCTACGAATCCGACTTTACCCTCAAAGATTTCATTGATCGCCTCAATAGCTACTTACTCACTGCTCATGCGGTAGAGCGTAAAACCGTGCTAATTCTTGATGAGGCCCAAAATCTGTCGGCCGATGCGCTGGAGCAAGTGCGATTATTGACCAATCTGGAAACTTCTAACCAAAAATTATTGCAAATCATTTTAGTGGGTCAACCGGAATTAAACCGGTCACTCAAACGCAATAATCTTCGCCAATTGGCTCAACGCATTACGGCGCGTTATCACCTCTTACCCCTCTCCTCAAAAGATACCCAAGCTTACATCAATCATCGTTTAGCAATTAGCGGAGCCAAAACAGCTTTGTTTACTGAAGCGGCTATGCGCCTCGTTTATCGCTATTCCAAGGGTGTCCCTCGTTTGATCAATATCATTTGTGATCGTGCCTTGTTGGGTGGATATGTTAAGGGTGAAGATCAGGTTAATCCAGAAATTGTTCATAAAGCGGTACAAGAAGTCCGTGGCGAGACCCTCAAACGGCAGCCTTCGCCATGGGGTTGGCTAGCAGGTGGAATGGCAACCGTTTTTTTTGTCGCAGCGTTAATCGGGTGGTGGGTTTTTCCAGGGGGAGAGGCGTTTTTTAATTCCTTGTCCAAAACTTCGGCTGCCACGCCAGTCGAGTTATCTACGCCTTCCTACTCTGAAACTGAAGCTGCTGCCCCCACTGAATTCATCACGCCTACTGAATCAGTCGCGGCCCCTGAACCGCAGCAGCCAGCACCAGTCGTCAATTTAGAAGGCTTGTTGGAAAAAACCAGTACCGACTTAGCCTTTACCACCTTGTTCAGCCTTTGGGATTTGGATTATGCCAGCTTATCTGGCAATAAGGCTTGTCAACGGGCAGCAACACAAGGGTTGGCGTGTTTGTTAAGGACCGGTACTTGGAACGAGCTGAGCCGCTTCAATCGCCCAGCCGTGATTGAATTAGTCACCCGTGAAGGAAAACAATATCATCTCGTGGTGACCCAGTTGCAAGGGGATACAGCCACATTGGCGGTGGGCGGAGAAAGCTTGGAGTTTTCTACTGATGAAATTAATAGATATTGGCTTGGACAATTTTTATTGCTTTGGCAACCCCCGATGTTACCAGTCCCGGTGATAAAAGTTGGTATTACTAATGAGGCCGTGATTTGGATCAGAAAACACCTAGATATCATTGAAGGTGTTCTATACAGCGAAGCCCATCCATTGTCACCAAAGTTTGATTATGTTTTGAGACGACGAGTTATCAGCTTTCAACGTCAACAAAAACTGCTTCAGGATGGCATTGTTGGAGAACAAACTATGTTAACGTTACAAGCGTTAGCCGGTGGTGGACCGGTGCTGGTGAACAAGTCAGCCAATGAAAAAAGAAATCCTTGATTGTATATATGCGAATTAAAAGTCAATCAGCTTAAAATATTCAACAAAGGGGAAAATCAATGATAACTTATTGATTTATATTAACTAAGTATAAACAAAACTCAAAATGCCCTTCTTAAGGGCATTTCCTCCCTGTTCCTAAAAAGTTACCCAAAGTGACACATTTCTAGGTAATTCGCTCTCTGTTGATAATTCTTGCGAATTGCAACTAGAGTCCTGGTTGAGCAGTCCCAACCGTTGACATCAGTCCGGTAAAAAGGGTCTGATATAACCATGTACTGTAAGAAATAAAAGCAGTCCCGGTTGGG